>Ga0228535_1000577_pt1 | contig 95421 bp, 90 predicted proteins | sample SJ1metagenome_FD_168457 | JGI IMG/M metagenome (GOLD analysis project Ga0228535, IMG submission 168457) | Enriched culture of PCE-dechlorinating microbial communities from Ithaca, New York, USA - SJ1 | ecosystem: Engineered > Modeled > Simulated communities (microbial... > Unclassified | place...
GCGTGGTATCCTCGCCGACCGGCAAAACACGAATTTGCAGCCATTTTCGTTCCATGCCTTTTCTATCGGCATGGCCCACCGTCAAACGTGAATGCTTTCCGAATCTATTCTCTTACGAGTCCTAAGAAGGAGCTTGGGCCACAGAGGACACAGAGGTCACCGAGGAAATGGGGATGCGGAGGCAAAGAAGCCCCGACAGGGCCGCAAGATGCGAGCGACAGCAGGCTGCCTCTCCTTTTCCTTTTCTGCTCTGTGTGCTCTGTGCCCTCTGTGGCTTCCTTTCTTAGCTCTTGAGCGGATCGTTGTCTTTCTTCACGTAGAGCAGTAACGAAGCGATCTTGCTTGACAGGTGGCATTCGATCAATACCATGGCGACAAACAACCTTGATTGTGGAGGTCCGATATGAAGCAGGGTACGACGTGGATGGTTGGGATGCTCCTGGTGGGAGGGGCGCTGTTGGCGGATGCCTGGGCAAAGGACGGTTCGCTCACTCCCGAAGCGGTCCAGAAGATTCGCAGCGAGTTCAAGATGGACGCCCACGCCAGGACGGTCCGCAACGCCCTGACGACGATCGGACTCAAGGAGATCTCCCAGAATCGCGAGATCCTGGCCGACCACGAGAACAAGTTCAGCCACAAGATCAAGACCAGCGGAATCAGCAATCAGAAGTCCAGCGGTCGCTGCTGGATGTTTGCGGGCTTCAACATGATCAAGCCGGTCCTGATGAACCGGATGGACCTCGACAGCTTCGAGTTCTCGCAGATCTACCTGCAATTCTGGGACAAGATGGAGAAGGCCAACAAGTTCCTGGAATGCATGATCGATTTCCGCGACCGCGACATCCTGGATCGCGACGTCGTGTTCCTGCTCCAGGACCCCTGTCCGGATGGCGGGTACTTCGAAAACTTCGCGGACCTCGTGGGCAAGTACGGCGTGATCCCCAAGGACGTCATGGCTGAGACCGCCAGTTCCGAGAGCACCGGCACGATGAACCGCATGCTCGGTCGCCTCCTGCGAAAGCACGCTGCGGAGTTGCGAGAGATCTACAAGGAGACCGGTTCGCTCAAACAGATGCGACTGGCCAAGGAGCGGATGGTCGCCGAGGTGTACCGCATGCTCGTCCTCCATCTGGGCGAGCCGCCGGTCGAATTCACCTGGCGGCACAAAGCGAAGGACAAGAAGGAGGAGACGAAGGCGAAGGACGCTCAGGAGAAGGAAGGTGAATCTGCCGACGCCAACGACGCCGATAAGAAATCTGAAAAGAAGAAGGACGACTACGAGGTTCGGCAGAAGTGGAGCGAGCCTCGGACATTCACGCCCAAGTCGTTCTACGATGAATTCGTCGGGCTCGATCTCCGGCAATACGTCAATATCGGCGACGATCCGATGCGGCCCAAGGGCAAGCACTACGAGATCGACCTCACGAGCAATTTCTACGACGGTCGGAACGTGAGCTACGCCAACGTCGACATCCAGACGCTCAAAGACCTGGTGGTCCGCGTATTGCTGGACAACCAGGCCGTGTGCTTCGACGCGGACGTCTCGCCGGACCAGGACAGCGGCAAGGGAATCATGGCCCGCAATCTCTACGACTATGAATCGGTCTATGGGCTGGAACTGGACCTGACCAAGGCCGAGCGTCTGAGCTTCCGCGACGGCTCGATCAACCACGGCATGGCCTTCATCGGCGTGGACCTCCGCGACGGCAAACCGGTCAAGTGGCTGGTCGAGAACAGTTGGGGTTCCGACCGCGGCAGTGGCGGCCTCTGGACCATGTACGACGACTGGTTCGACGACAACGTCTACAAGATCATCGTCCACCGCGACTATGTGCCGCAGGAGATCCTGGATATCCTCGACCAGCCGACGGAGAAGCTCCCCGTCTGGGACCCGATGTGGTGAGGTAATCCCAGGGCAGAACAGAGGTTTCAGACCGCAGGAATGCAGAACTCTCAGGTCCCGGTCGCGTATATCCAACAATCGGTTTGGTTCTGTGGTTCTACTCCGATATAATGGAGCTATTCTCCAGGGGTTGATTCGGAGCATGGGTGATCCTCGCTCGGGTACGCAGACTCGATTGGAAGGGGCCTTTGATGTACGTGACTCGCCGCAGTTTCCTCAGGTACTGCGCCGCCTCTGCGGCCGCCCTGGGGCTGGCTCCCGCTACGCTCAGGCGACTGGCCGCCGCGATGAGCACCGCTCAGACGCCGACGCTCCTGTGGCTGCACGGCAGCGGGTGCCAGGGTGATTCGATCTCGTTCTTGAACCTCCTGGCCGATCTGCCGCCCGTCGGGCCGCTCTCGGTGGGCGACGTGCTGCTCGATCATGTCGGCCTTGCGTACCATACTGTCCTGATGTCCGCAGCGGGTCCGACCGCTGTGAACCAGGCCAGGCAGACTCGTGACCAGGGGGGGTATGTGCTTGTGCTGGAGGGCGGCGTGCCGACGGGTTTCGGCGGCAACGCCTGTATTGTCTGGTCTGACGAGCGGGGGCCCGTCACCTATCGGCAGGCGATTGAAGACCTCGTGCCCGACGCTGACGCCGTGCTGAGCATCGGGACCTGCGCCTGTTATGGCGGCATCGTGGCCTCGGGTCCCGATCCTTTCGAGGGCAATCCCACCGACGTGATCAGCGCCACGAGTCTTGTCCGTCAGTTGTCGCCCGCCAAATCGGTGATGAACATCCCGGGTTGCCCCGCCCATCCGGATTGGATCGCCTGGGCGATCGTGCAGCATATCCTCGGCAACAGTCCCTCGCTGGACGGCTATCTCCGGCCCGTCGCGCTGTTTGGCAACAAGGACCTCGACGCGAACGCCATGAACATCCATGAGAACTGTCCTCGTAACCCCAGCCGGCCGGGCAACCCGGGCCTGGCATCGCACTTCGGTCAGGATTTCTATTGTCTCGAACCGCTCGGCTGCCGGGGGCCGGGAACCTATGCGGACTGCCCCTTGCGAAAATGGAATTACGGAGAGCAGGGACCTGCGAATTGGTGCGTGGACTCCAATGGCATGTGCATCGGATGCGTGGAGCCGGACTTTCCCGGCGGCGACTTCCACAGTTGATCGGCTGTCTTCGCGGCGAGCCCAGGAGAACCCCAGATGAAAATCACAGCCGCCTTCGATCCGGTGACGCGTATCGAGGGCCATCTCAACATCGAGATCACGATCGACACGGTCAACGGAATCCAGCAGGTGGTCGAGGCCAAGGCCGTCGGGGGACTGTTCCGCGGTTTCGAGAAGCTGCTGATCGGTCGTGATCCCCGCGACGCCCCTCACATCACCGAACGCATCTGCGGCGTCTGCCCGGTCGCACACGGATTGGCCGCGGTCCGCGCCCTCGACAACGCCTTCGGGGCGATCGTGCCGGCCAATGGCCGCATACTGCGGAACCTGACCAACGCCTCGAACTTCGTGGAGTCGCACATTCTGCACTTCTACCTGCTGTCGCTGCCGGATTTCATTCGAGGACCCGCGACCGTTCCCTGGCAGGCGGCATGGGAGGTGGATCAACGGCTGAGTTCCGCGGAAAGCGAACGTCTGATGCAACATTATCTCCAGGCTTTGACGATGCGCCGCAAGGCCGACCAGATGACCGCGGTCTTCGGTGGAAGATGTCCCCATCCGCCGGCGTTTGTGGCGGGCGGCTTCGCCGCCAATCCACGTCCAGAACGGATCGCGGTCTTCTCATCGCTCCTGGACGAACTGATCGCCTTCATCGAGGACACCTACATCCCCGACGTGGAGTTTCTGGCGGCTGTCTACGACGATTACTCCACCTGGGGCCGGGGCCCGGGGAATCTGCTGGCATACGGAGCTTTCGAATTGGACGATGCCCAGACGAGCCGGCTGTTCGCTTCGGGGGTCGCCTGGAATCAGGCGGCCGAGGTCGCCATCCTCGACAGCGACGCGATTCGTGAGCACGTGTTGCACAGTTGGTTTCGAAACCACCTGCCTGTCGCCCCCTGGGACAGCGAGACGGAGCCGCAGCATCCGAAAACCGGAGCTTACACGTGGCTCAAGGCCCCGCGGTATCGGGAGGAGCCATGCGAGGTCGGCCCGCTGGCGCGGATGTGGGTCAACGGCGACTACCGTCGAGGGATCTCGACCATGGATCGGCACAGGGCGAGGGCCCAAGAGACCCTCAAGATCGCCTGGGCCATGAAGCAGTGGGTCGCGGACCTGACGCCGCAAGGTGATGTGTATAGTGCGCCCACCACGACCCAAAGCGCCGTCTCGGAGGGCCTTACAGAGGCTCCGCGAGGCGCTTTGGGACATTGGATACAGATCGATCAGGGTCGGATCGCACGGTATCAGGTGATCTCGCCTACGACATGGAATGTGTCGCCCCGAGACGACGCGGGAGTCCCCGGACCGCTGGAGAAAGCCCTGCTGGGCACTCCCATTGCGGATGCGGACAAGCCCATCGAGGTCATGCGGATCATCCACTCGTTCGATCCCTGTTTGGACTGCGCCACCCACATCATGCGTCCGGGTCGGCAGGCCCGTATTTTTCAGATGCGATAGCTATGACCGAAGAACGGCGCAAAACGAGGATCGGAGTGATCGGCCTGGGGAACGAGTTGATGGCCGACGACGGACTGGGTGTTCATGCGATCCGTCGGCTGTGCCATGTGCTGCCGGCGGGTGTGGCCTGCCTCGAAATCGGCACCGCTGCGCTGAGAGCTGAGGCGTTGTGTGAGCAGGTGGATCTGGTGATCGCAGTGGATGCGGTACAGGCCGGCGGCCGGCCGGGTGATGTATACGTGTTCGACCTCGCGGATGCGGCGGTTCCCGCAGTCGAGTCCCTGCACAGCCTGTCGCTGGCCGGAGTGATCGGCCTGATGGATCCGGATCGACGACCGCGGGGTCTGGTCGTGGGGGTCGAGCCTGCCCGCGTCGAGTACGACGTTGCGCTTTCGGAGCCGGTGCGAGCGGCGCTGCCACACGTTGTTCGCGTCGTCTGTGAGATCGTCCGGTCCGGCGGAGAACTCGCCTCGGCCTCGTTCGAGGGGCGAGCCGCTTCGGAGAGGGCCCCCGTTGAGGAGAAGTCATGAGACAGTCCACACGAGTCCTGAGCTTTGTGCTGCTCTGGTCGGCGATGAACCACCTTTGCCCTGCGACGGCGTCGGCCAGAGACGACAATCTCAACATCGTGTTCACGACCACCAGCGCCGGCGGCGTGTACGGCAACCGCCACGTGCACGTGGTCTGGCTGACCACCGAAGCGGGGCAATGGGTCTGCACGGTGGGCAACGACGCCGTAAACAAGCGCGCTGTGTGGGCCAACGTCCGCGCTTATTCGCTGAGCACCTGGTACAAGTCCAATCCCAAGCCCAAGGACGACGTGGACGCCCGCACTGGGGCGACGCCCACCGCCTATCGCAGCTACGACCTGAACTGGAACTGGCGCAAGCTGGATGGGACGGCCGTGCCGGACGGCCGGTACAAGATCCATTTCGAGTGCACGAACGACGACGACGGCAATCCTCGCAACTACGCGGTCTTCTCCATCAGCAAGGGTCGGACGAACTGGTCCGTCGGTCCGACCACACAGGGCGGCTATCTGGACGTGAAACTCACGTACACGACCGCGGGACTTTCCCTGGAGAGCATCCCGGCTTCGGAGGTGACTGAGACGTCTGCGGTCATAGGCGCCAGCCTGGCCGGGACGAACGGCAAACCGCACCGGCTCTATGCGTACTGGGGCATGACGGACGGCGCAGACGATCCTCGAAAGTGGGACTATCGCATCGACTGGGGACAGACATCGGACGGTCAGTTCACCGCCCGACTGACCGGCCTGACCAGGGGACAAACCTACTTCTATCGATGCCACGTCGCAGGACAGACGGAAAGTCTCTGGGCCCAGGGAACCCGTCAGTTCACGGCCGATGTCTCACCGACGATCTTCCGGAAGGGCGATCCCTGGAGCTACTTCGAAGGGTACACCCATCCCGGAATTGGATGGAACGACGTCGGGTTCACCACAGATGCGGCCTGGAAGACCGGAGCGACCGGGATCGGTTATGGCGACGGCGACGACGCAACTGTGCTGGACATGCTGGGGAGGTACACGACCGTCTACATGCGATATCAATTCGATATTCCCGATCCGACGGACATCACGGCCATGGAGTTCAAGGTCGACTACGACGACGGCTTCGTCGCGTACCTCAATGGACGGGAGGTTCTGCGTCGGGGCGTTCCGGAAGGGCAGACCGAGAGGACGCTTGCGCAGGACCACGGCGCTTCCATCGAGGGCGGCCAGATCGAGACTGTGGATCTCAGCTCGTATCTGGACTTTCTCAGGGCTGGCATCAACGTCTTTGCCATAGAGGTCCACAACTCGGATATTCGCAGCTCAGACCTGACGATGATTCCGGAGCTCACTTTGAAGGGGCTCCGAAGCCCTCAGCCGAACCTGGTTCCCGGTGTACGTGAGCTGCATTTCGCGAGCGTGAGGCCTGGTGCGACGGCCGAAACCGTCCTGCGATTGTCGAATGAGGGACAGAAGCCGCTCACGATTCGGTCGTTGAAGATCGTGGGCCTGATGCCGGAGGCTTTCGCCGTCCAGTCCACCCTCGCGGCGCCTTTCGACCTCGAACCGGGAGCGGAGACGAATCTTCTGGTCCGATTCTCGCCGGGGACTGCCCAAACCTACGCATATACGAACCTCGTGATCGGGTCCACGGATTGGGATGAGCCCTTGATCTCAATATCCCTTTCCGGCCTCGGCGATTCCGACCCCTGAGGGGAGCCTGAATGCGAACGGATCACCTACCGCGTTCGCCTGTCGGAGGAGTTTCCATCGGCATTCGCATTGACGAGCCACGCGGTACGCGTGCGTTGCGAGGACCCGCGGGCATGGAGGGGATTCCCGCGCCGAAGCCGGTCCCGAGATTGCCGCCGAGACTGCCCGGTTGGCCCATGGCTTGGTTGCCGTAGAGGCCGCCGTAGCCCATGGGCTGAAATCCGTAATTGGCCGGCGGCGCGATCAGGTCGCGGATGTCGTAGACCCGCGTCTCGAACCTGGGTGATGGAAGGGTTGCCATCGTGCCGACGATGACGACCCCGCCGTGAACGGTGTAGCCGATCTTGTCCACCCCACCGGCCGACAGGGAATTCACCAGCATGTCGAGATATTGCCGGATGCGGAGCCCGGGCAGGCCGTCGATCCCGATCGGAGTGTCCCGGTGGATCCCCGCGCTGTCGAGGCTCCGCCAGAGCACCACGATGTTCAAGGGGGGCGTGGTGCAGTTTCGCAGGATGTCGATGGCCTCGCTCAACGGCATCTCCGGCGTGAAAGAAGACGGGCTTCGAAGAGCGGGCCGCGCCGGGGTATCGGGGCTCGGCGACGTTGTCGACCGGGCCGGCGTTTCCCTATTCGCGGTGGACCCATTCGACCCGAGAGACGCTTTCGGCTCGGCGGCCCGAATCGACGGAGGCAGAATCGCCAGCGCGATCAGCAGGGGCAACCCGATTCGGACGACCGATTGCGAACGTATCCGGCTCATCCTCAATCTCCCGGTCTGTTGCCAGACCTCGAACGCTTTCACCACCAACAACAACAGGCTCAGCCGCACTTCATTCCATTAGACTCCACAGATCCGCGTGACGGCAAACAAAAAGAATCGGGAAGACGCCGAATCCTGTGGGCGTTCCAATACCGGGGACTCATCGCCCGGCGAGCAGGCGATCACCCTGGAATTCCATACGGATCGATGACGATCATGCCGTTGGCTCTCTCGACCCTCACCGGGATCGCGGCCTTGCGGCTGTCCTGCGCGAGCCGTTCGATGTCGTCCTTGAGGCGATCCGGGACGTAGAATGAGCAGTCCGACAACAGTTTGAGGCTGCGGGAGTACAAAACCACCAGTTGCCCCAGGACTGCCCCCTCGGGGACGCTCTGCGCGTCCTGCCCGTGCGGGAGGTCTTGCTGATCCATAACCCTGTGTCCTCATCAGAAGCATCGCATTGGTTTCGAGATCATGTCCGATCCCGAAGGGTAGACCGTCAGACAGATGGGCATTTTACCGCCGGTTCGAACGAATTCCAAGGCTGGATTGCGAGGATCGTCTCGGGGGCGAGGACGGACCCCGATCCCTTGAGGCCGCGAACTGTGGCGATTACTTCGTGACGGATTTCAGAGGCAGCAAGTCCTCTGATTTCTGGAGAGACTCCGCACTGGCGGTAATCACGTGCGGGACTCGCCTGATGTCGTCGAGGGTCCGACTGGCGGCGGTCACGACCTTTTCATTGGACTCCTGGGCGACGATCCGCTCCAGGAGGGCAACGGTTTCCTCGCTTGGGTAGTTCTTCAGGGCCTCAATCGCAGCGGTTCGTCCGTACTCGGCGGAGACCTCTTTGTTGCCTGTGGCCGCGTAGAGAAGCTGGCTGTACGCCTCGGGATTGCTAACCCGCGTGATGGCGTTATAGACCGTCGATCCCTCACCCGGCGTGGTTGCCTCGAGTCTCTGTATGAGATGGCTGAGGCACTGGGCGTCGCCCACGTTCGCCAGCGCGTCCACAACCGCCTGTTGCAGGCTGTCCTGCGGCGTCGAGGCGACAGGTCCCGCCATCGCCAGGAGCCCGTCGGTAGCGGCGGGGGACTGGATGTTTCGAACCAGTTGCGCCAGACGTTCCATCTCGATCTCAGTCGCCGCAGCTTCGTATCGGGCGGTGATCTCGTCCAACACCGGCGTGTCCGCCATCCGGGCCAATGAGACGCTGGCGGCCCGTGCGACGGTCGCGTCGCCGGTCTGGGTCATCGTGTCGAGCAGGAGAGGCCAACTGTCATGATTGGTGATTGCCGAGAGGCGTCGGCCGAGTTCCTCTTTGTAGGTACCTTCTTTCGTCTGCGCCAGCGTATCGAGCAGGGCGCTCGTCGCCATAGGCGTCCCGATCCGCGCGAGAGCCTCGGCCGCCCACAACCCGGCCTCGCCTCCGTTGTTCATCAGATCGTTGAGACCGACCACCGCCAGATCGCCCAGAGTCTGGAGCTCCGCAAGGCACTGCTTGATCCGCTGGTGGTCTTTGTCTTCCGCGGCCAGAGCCAAAAGGGCCACGATCTTGTCGGCCCCCTGCAACCGTTCAATGGCGGCCATACGATCTTCACGACTGACCGCCGGAGACCGAACGGGCTTCTCGTTCCCTTGCGCTGTTTGCGTGGGGAAGACGCTGGGATCGGTCGTGCCGTCGGTTCTCCGAGATGGCGTCATAGACGTCGCGGATGCGGCGGAGGAACGGCTGGCCCCTGCCGGGGCAGGCGACGGATTCTCGCGGCTTTCCCCAGGGGTGGCCTGCTTCTGTAGGGGCCGTCGGCCGGAGGGATCAGGCAGTCTCTCTCGGATGGAACCGTTGACCCAATAGAGCACAACCATCGCGGCCAGAATGCACGCAGGGTAGAGCAGGAACGCCGGATCGAACCGCTTGCGATTACGCAGTCCGGCGGCGAGTGTCGGTTCTGAAGATTCCTTCTTCCGTTTCTTGGACGGGGTGATTCTCATGGCGATCCCGCAAAATCTGAGCCCGGTTGGCCCGACTTGTGCCGGGCCAACCGGGGATTCTGTTCTTTCGACTACGGCTTTCCGTATGTTCCCGCACGCACCTTGTTCATTTCCTGCGAGGTGAGTACGTCATTGAACACGACGACCTCGTCCAACGATCCCGGCAGGGTGCTCCACCAGGAGTTCTGCCACCCGCCGATCAGCAGCGATGCGTTGTTGATGACCATCGGGCCGAAGTCCGTTTTCTGGGCATCGGTGCCCAGGATCGCGCCGGCGGTTTCGTCCCAGATGCGAATGGTCCCGGTATGGGTGGCGTCATTGAATGTCGCCGTGATATGGTACCACCGTCCGGCGGTGACGAAAGATCCGTGGACGAGTTGCTGGTCCGTGCCTGCGTAGAGAGCGATCTTGCCGCCCGCGATGCAGGTGATGCCGTAGGACTTGGTGTTGTTGCCCCAGTTCATCTTGGTGATCAGCGGCCACTCTTTTGTGACGGCCGGGATCGCGTCGAAATAGGCCCAGAGGCTGATGGAGAACTTCTTGTTGTTGGTGCCGTTCTTGCCGGGGAAGTTGGGCGCGAGGTTGGCGTCGGGGATGGCCAGCCAGTTTCGGTCGTCCCAGGTAAGGGCGGTCTTAAAGCGGGCGGCGGACTCGCCTTCTTTGAAGGAGAGCAGGTTCGCCACGACCCCGTTGTTCTCGTTGGTCAGCTTGTTGGTTCCGATGCTGTCCAAGGTCAACTTGGTGCTTTCGAATCTCCAGAGAGCCACAGCGTTGGGGTCCTTCGTAAAATCGTTGCCCGGCAGGCTCACGCCGTAAGTGGCGACCAGGGTCAGGTTTGCGTAGGTCTGGTAGCCTCGCAGCATGATGTACCACGTGGCGGCGGCGGGATTGGGGACCTCGACCGTCTCATTGTTGCCGATGAGGTACGGACGATAGTCGTAGCTGACCAGCGTGGGCTTGGAGCCTTTGCGGACGTAGAGGTCCACATCGCCGGTTCCGCCGGACGTTGCGATCGTCAGCAGGTCCTGGCCGGCGGGAACGTCGATCTTGTAGAACTTCTCGCTGCCCGAAGCGCCGGACAGGCCGGTCTCCGCGACGCCGTTCTGCAGCGTCGTGATCGGATCGGGGGCCGCGGTGTGGGTCGCCTTGAGGGTCACGCTGGCATAGGCGACGTAGCCCTTGAGCATGATGAAGTACGTCGCGGCCAACGGGTCGTCGATCGTGACCGTTTCGTTGTTGCCGATCAGGAACGGCCGGTAATCCCACTCGGTCGTGGTGGGCTTGGAACCCCTGCGGACGTAGAGATCGGCGTCGCCGGTGCCGCCTGCCATCACGATTTCGAGCTTCGACTGGCTGGCCGGCACGGTGATCTTGTAGAACTTCTCGCTGCCTGCAGCGCCCGTGATGCCGGTAACGGTCACGCCATTTTGCAGCGTGATGACCTCTTCGGGGACCACTCCGCCGCCATAGGTGGCCAGCAAGGTCAGGCCGGAGAAGGCCTGATAGGCGCGGATCATGATGAACCAGGTGCCTGCGGTCGGATTGTTCACGGTGACGGATTCGCTGTTGCCCGGCAGGTACGGCCGATGGTCGTATTCCGCGGTCGTCGGCAAAGAGCCCCTGCGAACGTACAGGTCGGCGTCGCCGGTGCCGCCGGAGATGGCGATCTCCAGTTTCGTCTGGCCGGCGGGCACTTCGATCTTGTAGTACTTCGCGCCGCCCTGGCTGGCGGAGATGTCGTTGACCGGCACGCCGTTGACGAGCGTGACGACGACGTTGCTCACGGAGTAGTCCGCCAGAAGGGTCACGCCGCTGAAAGCTGCGGTGCCGCGGATCATGACGTACCAGGTGCCGGGGACGGTGGTTCCGCCGATGCTGATGCTCTCGGTGTTGGTCGGTTGGATCGGGCGGTAGTCCCAACTGGAGGTCGTCGGCTTGCTGCCTTTCTTGATGTACAGATCCGCGTTGCCGGTGCCGCCGGACATGCTGAACAGGAGCGTGTCCTGGCCGGCGGGAACGACGATGCGGAAATAGGTCACGCTGTTCAGCGCGCCGGCCAGATTCGTGACCGGAACGCCATCCTGCAGCAGGAGCACATCGCTGTAGGTCGCCTTCAGGGAGACCCCGGTGTAGGCGGCATAACCGCGGATCACGATGTACCACGTTCCTGCGACGGGATTGTTGACGCTGACCGTCTCCTCGTTGTCGGCCAGCGCGGGACGGTAATCATAGTCGGTTGTGGTCGGACGAGATCCGTACTTGACGTACAGGTCGGCGTCCCCTGTGCCGCCCGACATCTGGATTTCAAGACTGGTTTGGTCGGCGGGCACTTCGATGCGATAGAGTTTCTCGTTGTCCTTGGCGCCGGAGAGGTTAGTCACAGCCACGCCGTTCTCCAGCAGGGTGCCGGTGACGCCGCCATAGCTGGCCAGCAGCGAAACACCCGAGAAGGCATTATATCCGCGAACCATGATGTACCACGTTGCGGCGGCGGGATTGTTGACGCTCACGGATTCGTCGTTGCCGAAGAGATACGGGCGGTAGTCGTAGCTGCTGGTCGTGGGCAGGGCGCCTCTCTTGACATACAGGTCGGCGTCACCGGTACCGCCGGACATGATGATTTCCAGTTTCGTCTGGCCGGCGGGGACCTGGATGCTGAAGTACAACTCCCCAGCGGCGGCCCCGGAAAGGCCGGTCACAGGCACGCCATTGGCCAAAGGCGTGATCACCGTCGCGGCGGAGTACGCCGCCAGCAGTTTCACATTGGCATAGGCGTTGTAGCCCTTGAGCATGACATACCAGGTGCCTGCGGTCGGGTTTGGGACGGTGACCGTCTCGTTGTTGCCGATCTTATAAGGTCGGTAGTCGTAACTGGTGGTCGTGGGCTGGGAGCCGAGTCGCACGTAGAGATCAACGTCGCCGGTGCCTTCGGACGTGCTGATTACCAGTTCGTCCTGGCCTGCGGGGACACTGATCATGTAGAACTTCTCGCTGCCGGCGGCCCCGGAGATCCCGGTGATCGGCACGCCGTTGGTGAGACTCGTCTGGGCGAATGCCGTCGTAGCGAGCATGCCCAGCAGCGCGACCAAGATTGCCAAGCTCTTGGCGTTTCGGATGTTCAGGCTTTCCATTGTGTACTCCTCTCTGGAAGGGGTTCGTACAGATACCACAATTGTTCTTTTCATCAATGTCGGATGGTTCGCTGTGCGGCATAAACGCTGCGCGCAGAGTGATTCATGGGGCTGATTCCATAGTCTTCCTCCTTCCCGACAGACTGACGGCCCACCCAGATTCCTCGCCGGGGTGTTCGCTGCGCCCAGCGAATCTCCGGTCCGAGAAGATGTGCAGACAGAGGCCTCTGATGGCCGAGGGTGTTGATGGACGGGATGTCTAGTAAAACAACGCATCGTGAATTCTGCGCAATCTCTGCGCCCAAGGGCCCAGGGGCAAGTTTGGCGGACCTGCCGCTGGAGCGACCCTAAAATTCAACGCTGGTTGTTTGTCGGCAATTGTGATTATAGCACCTTGGCCGATGCGTGTCAACGGGTCGTCCGGAAAATTTATTCTTTTTTTGGGATCGTGGCGAGGAGTGTTCGAGTCCGGTAACGCAGGGTCTGTCCAGAACCCTCCCAACGGGGGCATCTGGAATGCGACCTGTCAAGTTGACAGAGCTTGCCGGGAGAGGTCCGCACAATCGACAGTCTGGCTCAGACCCGCGTGCGAAAACGGGGCCGGCGGCAGCCTCACGCCGGCTGGCACGCATTTTGCATGTTCTTTGGATGTAAGCTGGAATCAAATGCACATGCGTGCGACGAATGAGAAAGGAGGTACTGGAATATGCTGGTGGATCAGTGGTTCCCGTTCTTTGACGTCGGAAAAACCCTGGAGGAAATGGATCGCGCGTTCGGCCGGATGGGCAGGCCGCTGGGCCTGCGCAGCGTCCCTCGGGGCACCTTCCCTGCCATCAACATTTACCAACAGGACGACGGGGTTCTGCTGATGGCGGAAATCCCGGGCGTAGAGCCGGACAGCTTGGACCTGACGGTCTTGAACGATTCCGTTACGCTCAAAGGCCGGCGGGAGGAAAAGGACATTCCGGACAGTGGTCGGATGTATCGCAGGGAACGAGCCCAGGGGCCTTTCGCGCGGACCGTGACGCTGCCGGAGGCGATCAATCCCGATTCGGTCCAGGCCCGGTGCGCGGACGGGGTGCTTACGGTCCGTATGGAAAAGGCCGAGTCGGCCAAGGTTCGCAAGATCGCCATCCAGTCTTAGGCGAACGGAAGACGCATTCATCGACAAGACGAGCATCTATAGGAGGTCTGCGAATATGTTCACCCAACAAAGACCCGCGCGAGCGGAACAGACTCAAGCGGTCCGTCGCCAGGACGAGGACCGACGGTTTCAGCCGGCCACCGACATCATCGAGACGACGGACGCAGTCATGCTGAGGCTCGACATGCCCGGCGTGCCCAAGGAGAACGTCGATTTGACGATTGACAAGGATATGCTGACGATCGTCGGCAAAGCCCGTCCCGAGGAGTCCGGCGAGGCGGTCTATCGGGAAACCTACATCGGGGATTACCAGCGGCAGTTCACGCTGACGACGGATGTGGATTCGAGCAAGATCACCGCCACGATGACGCACGGCGTGCTGACCGTTAGGATTCCCAAGGCCGAACAGATGAAGCCCAGGAAGATCGAGATCACCGCGGCCGAATAATCCGCGGACCATTCAAGAACACGTTCAAGGGCGATCCACAGGTAGGGTCGCCCTTTCTGTATATGCAGATGGCGTCATTGGGGGTGGCTTTCGACGGCCGGGAGTGATAGGATATGCTCGTTCCATGCATGGAAAGGGCATGCCTATGGTGAGCGACCTTGGAGTGGCGATGGTTATGTGCCTGATGTTCTCCGGGGACAGTGGGACGATGGACACCAATGGGGAGTTTCGGTGGAGCTACGGTCCGCCTGTGGTGGAGGCGCGTGCGGCGGGCGGATGGGAGTGGGACGCCGTCAAGGACCCGTCGATCGTCCGGCATGACGAAAAATGGCACCTGTTCTGTACCGTACGCGGACCGACGCGATCGCATGCGATTGTCTACCTCAGCTTCGCCGACTTCAGCGAGGCGAATAAAGCGCCCTGGAGCATCCTCCCATGCCATCCGGGATTCTTCTGTGCCCCGCAGGTGTTTTACTTCACGGTGCACAAGAGATGGTATCTCATTTGCCAGGCGGCGGATGAAGCCTGGGGCGAGCCCGCGTACAGGCCCGCGTTTGCGACTACGAAGGACATCAACGATCCGAAATCATGGACGAGGCTCCAACCGATGTACGACGGCAAGCCGGAGAGCATCACAGGTTGGCTCGACTTCTGGGTGATCTGCGACGAAGCGAAGGCATACCTGTTCTTCACGTCGCTCGACGGCAAGATGTGGCGAGGCGAGACCTCGCTGGACGCATTTCCCAAGGGTTGGTCTGAGCCACAGGTGTGTCTCACAGGCGACATCTTCGAGGCCAGCCATACCTATCGGCTCAAGGGAACAGACAAGTACCTGACGCTCATCGAAGCCCAGAACGGTCACGGCTGGCGGTACTACAAGGCCTATACCGCCGACCGTCTCGACGGCGACTGGCAACCCCTGGCGGCGGGGCGGGACGACGCCTTCGCCTCCATGCAAAACGTGACGCCCGGCGCAGATCGTTGGACCGACGTGGTCAGCCACATCGAGCTTCTACGAAGTGGCCATGACGAGAGACTCGAAGCCGATCCGGAGAACCTACGGTTTGTCTTTCAAGGGTGTCTGGACAAGGACCGCCAGGGCAAAAGCTACGGCCAGATCCCCTGGAGACTCGGCGTGATGGGGCCTTGATCATGGGGGGCATTGGCTGACGGGTTCAGACTGAGGAACGAGCATGGTGTTTTCGGATGACCGGCGGTTGTTCAAGAACCGCGACGCGTGGCGGGCGTGGCTTACTGAGAATCACGCCACGGCGGAGTCGCTCTGGCTGGTGTTTCACAAGAAACACACCGGCAAGGGCGGCTTGACCTATGACGAGGCGGTCGAGGAGGCTCTGTGCTTCGGATGGATCGACGGCATCTTGAAACGGATCGACGACGAGAAGCACATGAATCGATTCTGCCGCCGCCGAAAGAACAGCATCTGGTCCGAGCGGAATAAGGAGCGAGTCCGACGGATGATCGAGGCGGGACGGATGACTGAGGCCGGTCTGGCAAAGATCCGCGAGGCGAAGGAGAACGGCCAGTGGGACAAGGCGGCCGAGCGGGAGGATGTCAACGCCGTGCCGGCGGAACTGACGGCCGCCTTGGCGAGAAACGAGCGGGCCCGGGTGAACTTCGAAAAGTTGGCTCCATCCTGCAGAAGGCAGTTCATCTACTGGGTGGGCAGCGCCAAGCGGGAAGAGACCCGTCGCAAGCGAGTCGTCGAGGCGATCGCGATGCTCCGCGACAACAAGCGGCTGGGGATGCAGTAGAAGCGGAAAGGCAGTGGCGGCGACTCGGGAGCGAGGCTATCATCTGCGTCGGCTATGAGAATCGAACTGGGCGAATATGTGATTCGGGACTTGGCAATTGAGGATGCATCCTCCATCGCCCAGTACGCGGACAATCGCAAGATTGCGATGTGGCTGCGGGATCGGTTCCCGTATCCCTACACCGCGGCCGATGCGAACAATTTCCTCGCGGCCGTGACCCGGCAGGACCCGCGGACGGTGTTCGCCATCGCGACCCAGCGCGAGGTCATCGGCGGCATCGGACTGGAGTTCCGCGACGACGTGCATCGGTTCACCGCGGAACTGGGCTACTGGCTGGGCGAGCCGTTCTGGGGTCGCGGGATCATGACTGAGGCGGTTCGCCGGTTTGCAGAATGGGCCTTCGAGAACCTGGAGGTCCACCGCATCTACGCGTCGATCTTCGACGGGAACGATGCGTCGGTCCGCGTCCTGGAGAAGGCGGGCTTCCAGCGGGAAGGGCGGCAGCGAGCCGCGGTGTTCAAGAACGGCAGGATCCTCGATCAGTTGCTCTATGCGAAGATCAAAGACGGCATCCAGTGAGAAAGGAGATTGGAATATGAAGGAGGCTTCGATGGTGGGGAGACGAGTCATTCTCTCGGTCGCTGCGATTGTCGCGGTTGGCGGCCTGTTCGTGCGTGCGGAGGCGAGTGACGCGAACAAGGGGCTACGCGTCTCGGAGAATCATCGGTATCTGGAGTACAGGGACGGGACTCCGTTCTTTTACCTGGGCGACACCGCGTGGGAACTGTTCCACCGACTCAACCGCGAGGAAGCGGATCGGTATCTGGCGAACCGGGCCGCCAAGGGGTTCACGGTGATCCAGGCTGTGGTCGTGGCTGAGCTCGATGGGCTCGACGCACCGAACGCCTACGGTCACAAACCGCTGATCGACAGAGATCCGACTATGCCGAACGAGGACTACTTTCGGCATGTGGACTTCGTCGTGAACAAGGCCCGCGAGTTGGGCCTTTTCGTCGGCATGCTGCCGACCTGGGGCAAGTACTGGAAGACGGGGGCCGGCATCTTCACCCCGGAGAATGCGAGGGTCTACGGCCGCTTCCTGGGTCTGCGGTACAAGGACGCCCCGATCATCTGGATTCTCGGCGGCGACCACAATCCCGACGACCAGAGGGAGCGGTCTGTCATCGGTGCCATGGCCAGTGGATTGAGATCAGGCGACGGCGGGAGCCATCTGATCACATACCACCCCCGCGGCCCGGGTCTGTCCTCGGACTTCTTCCACCAGGCCGACTGGCTGGACTTCAACATGTACCAGTCCTCACACGCCGCCCGCGACCACGACAACGGACTGTTCGCCGAGCGGGATTATGGCCTGACGCCCGCCAAGCCCACGCTCGACGGCGAGCCTCGCTATGAGGACATTCCGGTCGGTTTCTACAACGCCAACGCGGACCCCGATCAACGTTTCGACGACTACGACGTCCGCCAGGCGGCCTACTGGTCGCTCCTGGCGGGCGCCTGCGGGCACACCTACGGCAACAACAACATCTGGCAGATGTGGCAGCCCGCGCGAAAGGCGGTGCTCTGGGCATCCACCCCGTGGCACGAGGCGCTCGATCGGCCAGGCGCGTCGCAGATGGGCCACGTTCGCAGGCTGTTCGAATCCCGCCCGTTCACCAAGCTCGTTCCGGATTCATCGATCGTGCTGGACGGGCCGAATCATGGCGGAGCCAAGATCCGCTCGGCACGAGCCTCCGACGGCTCCTTTGCCTTTGTCTACTCGCCGCGGGGAGAGCCGTTTACGGTTCGCATGGACGCCATCCGGGCGTCACGAATCCGCGAGACCTGGTTCGATCCGCGCGAGGGCGTCGCCAAGCCCTTGCACACGACCGACACGTCCGGCATCCAGACGTTCGTCCCGCCGACATCCGGTCGCGGACACGACTGGATTCTCGTGCTCGACGACGCCACCGCCGGCTTCCCCATTCCGGGCCAGCCGAAGCGATAGGAGAGCGTATGCCTGCGATGGACTACGATCGAGTCGCGCATCTGTATGACGCGTACGTGCAGTCCGAGTTCGACCTTGCGTTCTTCCTGGAGGAGGCGAAGAGGGCCCGGGGGCCGGTGCTGGAGCTGATGTGCGGCACCGGCCGAGTGTCCCTGCCGCTGTTGGAGGCCGGGATCGACCTGACCTGCGTGGACAGCTCGGCCAGGATGCTGGAGGTTCTCCGCGGCAAGCTGCGGGAGCGGGAACTCCCGGCGAGGGTGATCGAGGCCGATGTCTGCGCACTGTCCCTGGGCCGGCAATTCGAGCTGATCTTCATTCCGTTCCATTCCTTTGCGGAGATCGTCGATCCGGCTCAACAGCGGCGAGCTCTCGATGCGATTGGCGCCCACTTGTCGCCGACCGGGCGGTTCATCTGCACGCTGCACAACCCGCCGGTGCGGCTGCTGGGCGTGACCGGCGACCGGCACAAGCTCGGCGAGTTCCCGCTGCCGGACGGCAACCTGCTGACCCTGTCGTCCGTGGAGAAGTACGATCCCGCGTCCGGATGCGTCGATGGAATCCAGTTCTACGAGATCCGCAGTTGGGAGGGGGCCTCGCTGGCCGGAATGGATGTGGACGTTCACTTCCGCCTCCTCTCCTACAGCGAGTTTCAGTCTCTGGCGGAAGCTGCGGGTCTTGTTCCGGTCCGTGTGTATGGGGATTACTCACGGGTCTCGTTCGAGCCGGACAAGAGCCCTGTGATGATCTGGATTTTGCGCGGAAAGGTGCCGCAAGGGGGACAGGATGACTGAGCAACGGTATCCCGAGCCGACGGTGGGGGCCCTGATCTTCAATGCCGAGGGCAGGCTCTTTCTGATGAGTTCGCACAAGTGGCGGGGCAAGTGGGTCGTTCCCGGCGGGCACGTCGAACTGGGCGAGCGGATGGAGGACGCTCTACGCCGCGAGGTCAAGGAGGAAACGAATCTCGACATCCGCGACATCGAGTTCGTGTGTTTTCAGGAGTTCATCCACGACCCGCGTTATTGGAAACGAAGCCATTTCATCTTCTTCGATTTCGCGTGCCGCACCGGTTCGACAGACGTGCGGCTCAACGACGAAGCCCAGGACTACGCTTGGGCGACCCTGGAGGAGGCAAGCCGGATGCCTGTGGAACACTACACCGCGGTGGCGATCCAGCGGTATCTCGAGAAAAGGCGTGTCGAGTCGTGACGTACGCGGTACAAGAAGACGGTTCGCGGATCGTGGCCGGGTTTGAAGATGGAGGTTAATCCATGTTGATGCGTGTCGTTCGTTCCAAGATGAGAGTTCTGTGTGCGATCGGGTGTTTGTCGCTGGCCGCAGCCGCGTATGGCGGCCAGATGAAGTGGACGCACTTCACGATCGCCGACCCGCTGCCGGGGTCGTCCTGGGGGACCGGCGGGCTTCCGCTGCTGGACCTCGACGGGGACGCCGATTTGGACGTCGTTCTGTCCCGTCGCGAGACGCAGACCGCCTATTGGTTTGAACGGAAGACCGACGCCGTCTGGGTGCGGCACACAATCGGTCAAACCGAGGGGCTCGCCAATGCGCTGGGGGCGGCGGCGGTGGACGTCAACCAGGACGGCCGGCCGGACATCGTCTTTAACCGCGTCTGGTTCGAGAATCCCGGCGGGCTGGCCGAGAATCCCGACAAACCATGGCCCGCGCATCCCTTCGAAGGCGGGGGGCACGACATCCTCGCAGCCGACATCAACGCAGACGGGCGACTCGACATCGTCACCTATCATGGCAAGGAGGTCGCCTGGTTCGATCCTGTCGCGGGGATGAAGCGGACCGAGATCGGACGGGGCCGGGACAATCACGGCGGCATCACCCCTCGCGGCGTCGGCGACCTCGACGGGGACGGCGACCTGGACATCGTGATCCCGGACTACTGGTTCGAGAACCCCGGCAAGGGCGAGGGGGCGTGGGTCCGGCATGAGTGGCCGTACCTGGGCGTGGACAAGGCTTCTTACGGACCCAGCATCCGGTCCTGGATCGTCGATCTCAACGGGGACGGACACAACGACATCGTCTACAGCGATTGCGACACGGGGCTCTCCCACGTCTACTGGGTGAAGAACCTCGGCCACGGCGCCGCCTGGGAGCGACACCAACTGCCCGACCCGCCCACGGCTCCCGGCGACGTCCCCGGCACGGGCTCCTTCCACTCGCTCGGCGTCGCGGATTTCGACGGCGACGGCAATCTGGACATCTTCGCGGGCGAGCAGGAGGATCCGGACACCTACATGGAATCCGACGGAAAGCTGGCGATGAAGCCGCGTGGCCTCAAGGAACGCGGCGTGATCTGGCTCGGTTCCGGCGGCGAGCGGCCGACGTTCACGCCGGTGGTGATCCACACGGACAATCCCGGCTGGCACGACGCCCAGCTCGGCGACGTGGACGGCGACGGAGACATCGACATCGTCACGAAGATCTGGAACAAAGACGGCGCGACGTACCACGTCGACTACTGGAGAAACGACACGCCGCAACCCGATTCGCCTGGTGTGTCAAAAAAGCCGACCGGCCCGACCCGTTCCAGCGAACGCCCCTCGGGCGACTGAAACGAATCGGACCGGCCTTGTGATGCTCTACGGAGTCAAAGAGTCTCAGGGCTCATAAGCGTACCAGGCGATCCCTTCGTAGGTCCAGACCTCCGGCGGATAGTTCGCCAGGAGATAATCCTTCTCGGCCGCATTCATGGTGTAGAAGTGATGGCTCACCAGCGGCGACCAGAACCGGTAGACCGGCATTGCGTCCACAGGCTGCGAACCGGCCGGGAAGGCATAAAATGCGATTCCTTCATACGTCCACACGTCGGAGGGGTAATTGGCCAGGATGTAGTTCGCCTCCGCCTCATTGATAGTGTAGAAGTGGCCGCTCAGAAGCGGAGACCAGAATCGATACACCGGCGCAGCTCTCCAATCCGCGTCCTCGGCCATCGCGTGGTAGGCAATGCCCTCGTAGGTCCAGGCCCAGGCAAAATTGGTTATCAGGCCCTGCATTTCGACCTCGTTGGTCGTGTAGAAGTGCGAGGAAAGGAGGGGCGACCAGAACCGGTGGACTGCGACGATCTCGGGCGCTTCGGGCTCCGGCGCGAAGTACGTGACTCGCAGCACGGAACGCGCCAACGTGGCCCGCAGACCCTCGTAGCCGGTCTGATCGATGTCGACGTGGAAGTAAAGCTCCCCGTTGTCCCACAAGTCCTGGATCACGTCGGCCGGCAGCACGAACGTCGTGACCGACCAGAAGTTCTCGTAGCCGTTGACCTGGCCCTCGGCGCTCCACTCGAACGTGGTCGGCGACTCCAGATAGCTCTTGAGCAGGCCCAGCTCGGTGCCTTCGCGTACGATACCGCTGCTGGTGACGATCGCGGGTTTCTCGGGTAGCACGTAGATCACATCGTCCTCGCCGTCCTCCACGTCGATCTTCCAGGTGTAGATCGTGATGCTCGCGGACTGGATGCCGGTCGCTCCTCGCGGAATGGAGTTGTTGAGGTCGTGGGTCCAGCCCCAGTCTTGGTTCGATCCGCGACAGAAGGGATAATGGTCGAGGATCACCCCGGGCTCGGCGAACCATACGTTGTCGAGCCAGCCGTTGTCTTGATAGTCTGCGGTGTCCTGCACGGTCACGGTCTGGGCGCCGGCAACGCCGGCCAGCAACAGAACGCACGTTGTGAACATGGACATTCGGATCGTCTTCATCACTTGTCCTCCACCTCTCAAATGTCTTTGGGAGCGGGTCTCGGCGTCAGCGGCCGGCCCTTCGCTCCTGTCCCCTCGTCGATGTCTGCGGTGCTTTGGCACTCCCCCAAGCAGCAGCCCGGACGAGACGCCGGGATTGGTTCGAGATCCGATGTCGCGGGAGGTCCACGCTTCCAGACAAACAGCCTGTATGTGTCGGAATCATCCTGCGAATACCGGCCTCGATGGTCGGTTGACCCTGTGTGTTCATCCACCCCAATGGGCTTTATGATACCGCTTTGGAGGGGCCAAGTCAAGGGAAATCCGGAGAGACATGCGCGCAAAACCAGAGGCGGCGCTGGGATTCGAACCCAGGAATACCAGTTTTGCAAACTGGCGCCTTAGGCCACTTGGCTACGCCGCCGGAACCGCGAAATTATCGGCACTTGGGTCCGGCGAATTCAGGACGCCGGGTTCGACAAGCCGCCGAAAGGCTTCGCATTCGACTTTCGTATTATAGTCAAGCCGGTCATTCTGTCAAAACAATCCTTCGCAAATGACCAAGCCGATCACGAAAGCCCGCAAGTCTACATTGGAGTCTCCAACTGCACAAGAGAATTCGCGCGAAGTTCTGATCTGCGGATTTGGCCGTCGGTTCCCGGCTTCTGAGCCGTCGAAACGGACGCGTTCCCGCGAGACGGCGAGAATTTTTCTGAAGATATCTGGAAAAGAGGCATTGACACATTGGTCAAAACACCATACTATAGAAGGGGTCAAATTGAAGGGGCTGACGATGGAACCATTGACAGCGAAGCAGCAGCAGGTTTTGGAGTTCATCGCGAGCCGGTTGGGAGAAAACAGTCCCCCGAGCCAGCGAGAGATTGCCGACCATTTCGGATTGGCCCAGAACGCGGCGTACCAGTTGGTGGGCTATCTCAAGAAGAAAGGCTACCTCGTGGATTCCGGCGGGCACCGGGGGCTTCGACTCTCGCCGGAGTACCTGTGGTATCATCCCCAGCCGGAGGGGCTGCCCATTTTGGGCCGGGTCGCGGCGGGCACGCCGATTCTGGCTGAGGAGAACATTCAGGGCTATGCGACCGTCGAGAAGCTGTTCGGCCGGGACAAAGGGACGTTCCTGCTTCGGGTCGCCGGCGACAGCATGGTCGATGAAGGCATCATGGACGGCGACTTCGTCGTCGTCAAAGCCGCTTCGACCGTCGACGACGGCCAGATCGCGATCGCGCTTCTGAACGATGAAGCCACGGTCAAGCGGGTGTTCTTCCAAAAGGATCGGATTGCCCTGAAACCTGCGAATCGCAAGGCCGGTTATAAGACCCGGTACATCAAACAGTTCGACAAGGACGTACGGATTCTGGGCAGGGTGATCGGCTGCATTCGGACCGTGATCACTTGAGGCGACGTCCTCTCGGCGACGTCAAGTGCGGCCTTGTCGCAGAATCTCGATGATCTTTTTGCTGGCGGCGGGGAAGGCGTAGCGGGACAGGTCGCTGGGACGGACCCATTTGAGAGCGGCGCAGGCCAGCGGGCGAGGATCGCCTTGGACGTGGGCGCACTCGAAGGCATGGATTTCGACGCGGAAATGGGCGTAGGTGTGCTCGACCGTCGCGATTTCCTCGCGCACTTCGATCTCGATATCGAGTTCCTCGCGGATCTCGCGGCGTAGAGCGGCTTGAAAGGGCTCTTGTGACTGCACCTTGCCGCCGGGGAATTCCCAGAGGCCGCCGAGAAGGCCTTCGGGCTTTCGCTTGTCGATCAGGATTCGGCCGGCACGATAGATCACGCCGACCACGATCGTGTGACGGGGCACCGGCTTCCTGGCGGTTCGAGTGGGGAGGGATTCCTGCTCCTCGTGGATGCGGGCCTCACAGGACCTGGCCAGGGGGCACTTGTCGCAGCGGGGCCGTCGGGGTGAGCAGATCTCCGAGCCCAGTTCCATCAGAGCCTGATTGAAAAGGCCGGCCTTGTCTTCGGGCACAAGCTCCTCAGCGAAAGACCAGATCCTCTCTCTGATCGTGGCGTCCTTCGGACTTCCATGGATGCGAAAGACCCGGCACAGGACCCGCTCGACGTTGCCGTCCACCAGGGGGACGCGTTCGTTGAAGGCGATGCTGGCGATCGCGCCGGCGGTGTAGCGGCCGACGCCGGGAAGGGTGAGCAGATCTTCTTTCGTCTGGGGGAGCCGGCCGTGGAAACGGGACACGATCTCTCTGGCGGCCTTGTGCAGGTTGCGGGCCCTCGAATAGTACCCGAGGCCCTCCCACATTTTGAGCACCGTATCCAGTCGGGCGCGGGCGAGGCGGCTCACCGTCGGGAATCGCCGGAGGAATCGCTCGTAGTAGGGGATGGCGGTGGAGACTCGCGTCTGCTGGAGCATGACCTCCGAGAGCCAGATGGCGTAGGGGTCGGTAGTACGCCGCCAGGGGAGGTCGCGGGCGGCGGCACGGTACCATGCCTGGAGGGCCTGGCGGATTCGGATACAACGTTTTCGATCGATCATTGAGTCTCGTACCGCAATCCGCAATCTGAAGTTCGAATGTTCAACAAGCCTGTTCTGAAAAATCGCACATAATCTCTTGCATGGCTGCAATTCACAGGATTTGGCGGCCGTCTTGTGTTTCCGGGTTGACGATTCGATCCGTTTCCCCAACAATGTGGCGACCTTTTGGGCGCTACCGCCATGGTGGGCAGGATAAATGATCCGATGAAACAAGAGGGTGCTGAGAGATGCTACAGGATGTGGGCGTTTCAATGAACCGGTGCATGATTGTCGCAGGATTGACCCTCGTCTTCTGCGGACTCGCTTCGGCGGCTCTGACCGAGCGGATTCACAAAGTCGCGGACCCGCAGAAGTTCAGCGAGTACTCGATCAACATCGTCGAGCCGGGATCTGGAGCGGTGATCTACAGCCACAACGCGCACAAACCCCTGATTCCGGCGTCGAACATGAAGCTCGTCAGCACCGCGGCGGCCCTGAAGTACCTTGGCCCGGGCTTCGAGTACAAGACTCGGGTGGGTCTGAGCAACGGCACGATCGTCGTGATCGGCAGCGGCGATCCGATCCTGGGCGACAAGGACACGGACGCCAAGTATGGCCGTCCGAGCGGCTGGGCGTTCGAGAAAATCACGCAGGCGCTGCGAGAGCGGGGCGTGACCGAGGTCAACGACATCATCGTCGATACGACCGTCTTCGATGACGAGCGGGTGCATCCGAGTTGGAAACCCGCAGAGTTGAACAGGGCCTATGCGGCCGAGGTCTGCGGCCTGAACTACAATCTCAACTGCATCGAACTCACAGGCGCCAATCTCGGCGGCAGTGTCGCGCTCCAGGTCGAGCCCAGGACCTCGTTCGTCCAGATGACCAACCAGGTGAAAGCGGTCTCCACGGGCGGCCGGGGCATCGGTTCCTATCGAACCACGCAGCCGAACAGGATCGTGGTGTTCGGCGAAGTCCGCACCAAGGAAGGACCGGTCAAGGTGGCCATCGAAAAACCCGCCGGTTTTTTTGGCTTTCTGTTGGCCGAGCATCTGGCCCGATCGGGAATCACCGCCCGGGGAAAGCTCATCGAGCGGGCGTTCAGCGAAAGCGAGGGATTCACGCCCCTGGTCGAACTCGTCACACCATTGAAGGATGTGGTCAACCGCGCCAACACGGACAGTCTGAATCTGGCTGCTGAGGCCCTGCTCAAGACGATCGCCGCCCAGGGCAATCCGGACGGCAGGAACGGCAGTTGGGCCGGCGGCCGGCAGATGATCGCGCGGTATCTGACGAACCTGGGCATCCCTGCACAGGAGTTCAGCATCGACGATGGCTGTGGACTGAGCCGCGAGAACCGTCTCACCACGCATCTGATCTCGCGGCTGCTGCTTGATCAGTATCGCGGCGGCAACTGGGAACTGTTCAAAGTGTCCCTGGCGGTGGGCGGCGAAGAGGGCACGATCGACCGGTACTTCAACGAGCCGAGGTATCGAGGCAAGATTCACGGCAAGACCGGCTACATCAGCGGGGTGCGGGCCTTCTCCGGCGTGTGTCTGACCGACCGCGGTCCCTACCTGTTCTCCATCCTCTCCAACGGCCCCAAGAGCCTGACCCGGGACGCGATCAACGGCGTGGCCATGGCGATCATCGACGAATACCGGGGCGCATCCGAGTCGGGGCGATGAACCGGCTTCTTACGGACGAACGTACGCTTCCAGAGAATCCGCATCCTTTCTGGACCACTCCGGCGGGACGATCCGACGGAGCGGCTCCTCCAGGTCGGCGAATTGCCGGCGTTCGACGCCCACGATCACCGCAGCCGGGGGACGCTCGTCCATCATCTCATCAAGCGTGGCAGGGCCGACCGTTCTTGTGATGCGGCGCTCGTGGGGCGTCATGCGGTCGGCGATTCGATATACGATCGAACCGCTCGACAGCTCGGGATAGACGTCGCAGCCCGCCTCCAGCGCGTACAGGGGGCCCAACGTCAGCACAAGCTTTGGCTCTTCCGCCTGCTGGGTCAACTCCTGCGACAGTCTGTGCACTCGGATCGGTTCCCACTTCTGCGGAATGAGCAGAAAAACCGTCCGAGACAGGACCATCGGATTCGCCAGGACGCACAGAAGGGCGGCTCCCGACAGGGCAAGGGCCCCGACGTGCACTGCCCGTCCCGCGGGCTTGCTCCGGCCCATCGCCAGCAACGGATACGCCAAGGCGATCGCGATGAACGGCACGGGAATCGCCAGGTATTGGAGCCACATCGTGGGCGGGATGTACGCGATCACAAGGAACAGCAAGGGCAGCAGAGCCGCCACGACCGCTCTCTGTCTCTCCTGTGGATTCAGATGCGAGCGATGGCGGTGTCCCGACCAGGCCAGTCCGACCGCCAGGACAAGCAGAATCAGATAGCCCGGCGTAAGGACCGCGTGGATCGTCAGGGCGGCCTTGTCGAACGTCATCCCGATCTCTCGCAGCCAGCGACCGTAGAGCGTGGGGATCCGCACGAGGTTGAGCCAGAACGCCTGCGGCGACCGGGCGACCGCCCAGAGCGGCCAAATCCCGGCGAGGGTCGCCCCCGCCAGGAACGGCAGGGCGGTCCGAAGCCGGTTGGAGAGAGGGCGTCCGGCCATCCAGAACACTGCCGCCAGGAACATCAGCTCGACGAGCGCCGTCGTCACACGCATGCAGGTGGCCACCGTGAGCAGGCCCCCCAGGAATGCGGTACGCCAGTAGCGGGATGGAGCCTGGAAATCGGTCGTCAGCAACAGCCACAGGGCCCCGACGACGCAGAGGATCACGACGTCGTGATTCCAAGCATAGCCGGCGGCGTAATCCACGAACGGGTTGAACACGTACAGGATGGCTGCCGCCGGGCCGAGCAGCAGCCCTTCACCCCGGCGGTCGCGGAAGACCGAGCGAAAGACCAGGACAATCAGGATCAGCACGAAGATGTCGCTGGCCGCCGAGACGAGTCTGCCCACGAGCAGATAGTGGGTCGTGCCCAGGCCTTTGTACAGGGTCGCCAGGAGAAGCGGATGATAGGGCAACTGCGATGGATACGAGAAATCCCGGTAGATCGATTGGCCCTGGCCGAGCAGGACGCCGGCTGTGCAGTACATCTGCTCGTCTCGTCCGAGCTCCTTGGCCATGCTGTTGGCCAGGATCGCAGCGGACAAGATCAGCAGAACCGCCAGAGCCAGGGGTTGCGCGATCCTCCACGTCCCGGCGGGAACGATCCGCTGATTCTTCGCTGCGACCGTCCGACCCTTACCATTCAGCGAGTTCACCCATGAGCTCCTCAACCAAGTCCTTCATCGTCACGATTCCCATCGGGACGTCCTTCGAGCCCCGGCGACGAGTCACGAGGATCATCTTCACCTGCTCCCGGCGGAGCACCTCGATCGCGTCGGTCACAAGGGTCTCAGCGTCCAGGTTTCGAATCGGAAGAAGACACTCCTGCACGCTCTGGAACCCGTCCGAGCCGGCCAGGGCGTCATAGACGTTGAGAAAGCCCACGATGTTCGAAGGCTGATCTCGCCAGACCAGCAGCCGCGTGAACGAGTGCTTTCTGAGTTCTTCCAGAAGAGTGGCTCGATCCGCCTGCACGGGCACCGCCTGCACCTTCGCCATGGGAATCATCACGGCGCTGAGCCGAAGGCTCGGGATGTTCACCACACGATCGAGCATCTCGCTTTGGAGATGGCTGAGGAGTCCCTCCTCTTGGGTGTCTCGCAGGATGGTTCGAACGTGGTGGATCTGGCTGGAGACCATGACGCGTTTGGGCGCAACCGGCGCGCCGACCATGCGGGCCAGAAGCCACGAAACCAACCTCAACAACGGCACAACCCCTGACCACGTCAGGATCTTATGAACGATGTAGAGAAAAGGCCCCAGGTAGGGCGTCAACACATCCGCGCGGCACAGAAAGAGGTTCTTGGGCAACGACTCGCCGAAGATGAACAACAGCGGGGCGGTCAGCGACGTGGCCAGCAACTCGGCTGCGCGGTCCGGCGCCACCGTCAAGAACAGATATGTGACGCTGCTGGTGGCCAAGTAGTTCGCCAGGTTGTTGGCTACCAGGAGAGTCAGGAGCAGGGCGGAACTGTCGCGCATGGTCCTGCTCAGGAGGACGTACCGGAGATCGCCCTTCTCCTCGCCCAGACGCAGACGCAGGCGGCTGAGGCGGTAGATCCCCGTCTCCAGCCCGGAGAAGACGCCCGAGAGGAAGATGGTGACTAGCGTCAGTGTCAAGGCGAAGATCATCGTACTATCCGTTCGCACGAATCGGTTCGAAAGTCAGGATCACCGTCTCGATCCGGTGCCGGCTCACGCGGTCGACGGTGAACTTCAGGTTTCCCATGTGGGCGACGTCCCCCTTGCGGGGGATCTTGCCGAGCAGGGTGGTGACGAGTCCTCCGATCGTGGAGAGCCGGGTTTCCTCCAGATCCACGCCGAGCACGTCCGCCCAGTCGTGGATGGCCAGGTCGCCCGCAAGGCGGTACTGGAAGGGACCCAACTGTTTGATCGGCTCGGCGCCTGAAGCCTGCTCCATCCTGCCGAACAGTTCTTCGGCGATATCCTCCAGGCGGACGGACCCCGCGATCCCGCCGTACTCGTCCACAACCACCGCCATGTCCGTCCCGCTCTTGCGGAAGAACTCCAGCAGAGACTCCACCGTCTTCTGCTCGGGAACGAACTGGATCGGCTGTACGAGCTTGTCCAGGGACGAGTCGGGCCTCAGGAGCAACTGCCGCAAATGAACCATGCCCACGATGTTGTCCATGTTCTTCACACAGACCGGCATCTTGGTCAGACGACGTTTCTGCATGCGTTCGCGGACGACCGCCGGCCGCTCCACCACGTCGCATACGGCCATATCCACCCGCGGCTGCATCACATGGCGGACTTTGAGCAGGCCCAGTTCGACGACCTCGCCCATGAGCTTGGTTTCGTTGGCGCTGATCAGGCCCCGCTGGCGACTGAGATTGACCAGCGAGCGAAACTCCGCCAGGGTGGTCGCGTCGGGGACCCGCACCCCGCCGAAAAGCAATCTCTGGATCGGCTCCAGAAAAACCATGCGAAACACCATCGCGATCGGACCCAGCACCTGTATGACCAGAAAGACCGGCACGGTCACCGCGATCGCCAGCGGACGGGAATCCGCATAGGTCACCGATTTGGGCACGATCTCCCCGAACAGGACCAGCGCCACGAAGGAGGTGACTGCGACGCCGCTGGCGGCTCCCAGTCCCCAAATCCTGCCGACTCGCAGAACCAACACGCTGGATGTCGCAAAATACAGGACGTTCACTGTGATGTTGCCCAGCAGAAGGCAGTTCAGGAGGTGTCCGGGTCTTTGGAGAAGACGGGCGGTGAGTTTCTGCACTCGGTGCGAAGACGCGCCAAGCTGCTTGATTTGGCGTTTCGTCAGGTTGAACAGGGCGGTCTCGGACCCGGAAAAGAATGCCGAGCAGCACAGGAGCAGGAGCATCACCAGGATCGGTCCGAGATTTTGATAGATTTGCGCGATCATGGCCGGTCGTGCGGCGTTTTCCGGGGCAGGCGGATGGTGAAGACGCTTCCCTTGCCAGGCTGCGACGCCACGTCGAGTTGGCCGCAGTGGGCGTCCACGATCCGTCGGCAGAAGGCCAGGCCCACGCCCGAACCCGAACTGGAGCCGGCGGGGCGGTCCTTCTCGGTCTTGGTCGTGAAGAAGGGCCGAAAGATGTGAGCCAGATGCTCCGGCTGGATTCCCCGTCCGGTGTCGCCGACCTCGATTTCGACGTGGTCGTCATTCGCCGTGGCCGTTATCTTGAGGGTTCCGCCTCCCGGCAGCATTGCGTCTCGGGCATTGAGAATCAGGTTCATCAGCACCTGCTCGATCTGAACGGGCACGCAGTCCACCCCCAGATCGTCGGGAAGGCTCGTCTGGACGCGGATTCCGTCCTTGGCGAAATCCCGGCACAGGCAGGTGAACACTTCATCGACCATCGTCCGAACGAGCGCCGATTCCTGCTGGTGATCCTGGCCGTTGGCCATCGCGAGCATGCTCTGCATGATGCGGGAAGCCCGCTTGCAGTTGCGGACGGTCTTGTCGAGCACCTTCTTGGCCAACGCAGCGTCTTCGGGGTTCTGCACCGCCAGGGCTGCATAGGTCGTCAGTGGAGTCAGCAGGTTGTTGATTTCGTGGGCGATCATACAGGTGGCCGAGCCCAGCGTGGCCAGGGCCTGGAGCTGCGTGTTCTGCGACCTGAGCGCATGGTTCTCTTCTTCCTGTTCCGCGAGGCGTTGATGCAACGACAGGCGTTTTTCGATGATGCTTGTCAACAGCCCACTCCTTGTATACAATCGATCATCGGTATCCGTACGGGAGCATTATCTACCCGAGGCGGCCGCCATACAAGGGTTTACCCGGCGGCGGGCCGGATTTTTTGGACGGGCGTTCCGCATGGCTCAAGACAGCAAAAAACAGGAAAAACTGCCCACGGTGCTCGTGGTGGACGACAACCAGCAGAATCTCGAGCTGATCCAGGCCTACCTGGAGGACGTCGAGTGCCAGACAAAGGCTGCGCACGACGGAATCGAGGCCCTGGATATGGTCGCCCGCAGCAGGCCCGACCTGATTTTGCTGGACGTCATGATGCCCAAGATGAGCGGGTTCGAGGTCTGCCGCAGGCTCAAGAGCAACCCTCAGACCAGCGACATCCCCGTGATCATGGTGACCGCCCTGAACGAGTTCGGCGACATCGAGCGGGGCATCGATTCCGGCACTGACGATTTCGTCAGCAAGCCGATCAATCGTCTCGAACTGCTCACCCGCATCCGAACCATGCTCAAGCTCAAACATCTCACCGACCGCCTGCAGCGGACCGTCGCATACCTCAGCGAGGTCGAGAAGCACGCCCAGACCGATGTGGACTCTGGCGGCGACGCCTGAGGTTATCGTCCCGTGATCGTCGCCCGGCCGGCAGGGGATTCCCGTCCCAGACGCCCCCTGCCCATCAATGTCTGATAAAACCCGCTTGGGGTCCCGGACAGGCCCTACAGCACGCATAACCGCTCCATCATCCGTCCGTCACATCCTCCCTGTTCGCGAATGGGTTTTCGAGCACGTTAACATCCCTCCTGAATTGGACGATACGTCAGCAGGTCCTTGTTCCCGGCATCATATGAGAGATATTAGGAGTGAGGGATGGGTGGTTTGTTGGAAATTCTTGGCAGGGCGATCACTGTCAATACCCCGGAACTGATCTGGCACTGGCTCAATGAGCGAAGGAAGGCCCAGGCGGATGCGGACGGACCTGAGAATCCGCAACTGGACCAGGTTCTCGACCTGATGGGGTACGGCAAGTTCAGCGAGGCGAAGGAGCAGGTGCGGCTGTACTTGTTCGGCAATCCGTCCTGTTGCTCGGGCCGGATGGCTGCGGCGGCGCTGCTGTTGCAGGAAAACAACCTCAAGGAAGCGATCCAGGAGTTGAACTCGATCTACGTCCGCCAGCCCAGCAACACGCTGGCCCTGTACGTCCTGGGGCACTGTTTCGAACGTCTCGGGCATCAGGCCCAGGCGGTCGAATTCTATCAGGACTGCATCAAGTTCAACGGGCAACTGCAACTGCCCGCACAGCGGCTCGGCGCAATCTACTTCAAGGAAGGCCGGCTTGCCGACGCGATCGCCCAATACGAACCGCTGAAGGAGTTCTTTCCCGACGACATCTCCACGCTCGTCACGTTGGGACATCTCTACATCGCCACAGGCCAATATGAGCGGGCCGTCGAGACCTTCAATACCGCGATCTTGATCCACCCCGACAACTTCGTGGGGCGGGACGATGAGATCGAGCAGTGCATCTGCGATGGACAGTTCCAGGAGGCGCTCGACCGGGTGGATGTCCTGCTGACCGAGGAGCCGGACCGTGCCGACCTGATTGCCAAGCAGGCTGATATCATGGGAATGACGGGAGGGACCAGCGACGCGATCGCCTTGTACCAGCAGGCGTTGCGGATCTGTCCGGACTTCCTCGAAGTGACCATCAAATTGGGCACCAGCTACCTGAGAATGCATGCCGACCAGCTTGCCGCCCAGCAGTTCAACAAGGCCATCGAGATCAACGATGAGATTGTGGAGGCCTACACGGGCCTGGCCGCCGCTCAGAAGCTCGCAGGACATCCGCACGAGGCCCTGAACACCCTGTCGCTGGCCTCCGCGATCCAACCCAACAGCTCGTTCCTGTTCGCGGAAACCGCCAAGTTGATCCTCAAGGCCGCCCTGGAGGCGAATCTGCTTCCGGCCCTGACCGACGGCCGAACCCTCGAACAAGCGGTCCTGGCCGCCCATGAACGGCAGTCCTCACGGTTTCCGAACAACCCCGACCTGCATTACAGGCTGGGCATCCTGCATATGAACGCATCCCAGTACAGCCAGGCTGCCGATTGCTTCAGAACCGCCTTGCAGATCAACCCGACGTTCTCACGGGCCGCGACCAAGCTTGCGGTGTCGTTGTTCGAGTCCGGCAGCACGCAGGAGGCGATCGATCTGATCATGCCGCCCACAAAGTACGATCCCGAAACCCTGGATCTCTACTACAAGACGGCGCTGCTGTACTGCAATCGCATCAAGTTCGCATCCTCCATCATCAATCTGCAGCGAGACATCGACAAGGGCCAGACGCCGAATGTGGATCCTGCGACGAACATCTCGATTGTCCTTCAGAACCTCGGCCTGTCGGACACGATCGGCCTGATGTGGGAAAATCTCTGCCAGACCGCCGCCAATGCGGCCGCGCCCAGCCAGTAGCCATCTCCGCCAAGAGCGCTCAATCGCCGAATCAAAGCACGCATCGCCAACCCAGCCGAATGAAACATAACATATCATGTCTGGTTTTATCGGAATGACTGGTCCTTCAGGGGATCGGTTATGCCGACTGTAGCGAAGAAGGCGAAAGAAGCAAAGACACCGGTGGGACCGGACACGGTCGAGGCGATCCGTGCCGAAGCCGCCAAGCACAAGCCCGATCCGAAGCGGTTTGCGAGAGCCGCCAAGAGAAGCGACGCGGCGGTCCGGGCGGAGACGTTCGAGTGGAATCGATCCATCAGCTCGGTAGACCGTCGGCCGATTCACTACTTCCGCGTCAAAAACGAGTCCGTGACGGGGATCTTGTGCCAGGCCGACGCGGAGCTGTGGAAGGGACATACCTACAAGTTCTGCTGCGAGCGGATCGACGTGCCCTGCCGGCCGCCGGAGATCTTGGAACCGCCCCAGATCATTCGTTTACCCGGAAACCGCCTCCTTACCAAGACGATTGCCGACGCGGATTGTCTCTGGCAGCGCGTGAAGATCACCTATCTGGGCAAGCGGTTCAAGACGTCGCGACACTACGAGAAGATCTATCGCGTCGAGCCAGCTCCGGAAAGTCACGACGTGGGCAAGGCCGGCCGCGAGCTGCTGGCCAAGGCTGCGGCCGACGCCAAGGCGAGAAAGGCGGGCAAGGCATGAGCTGGGGAACGTGTAGCCAATGCCGTTTCGCCGATCTGCACTCCGGGAATCGCGGCGGCGACTGCCGGCGTCATGCGCCAACCGTCGTGGCGTCGGGGATGCGACGGTTCACGTTCTTTCCGTCAACGATGGGGGGATGCGGGGACTTCGAGCCCGCAACGGAGCGAGAGGATGAAAAGCGAGGGCAAAACGCACGTGATGCGCGAAAAGGGGACGGGGGAGTTGATCTGCGGCCGCAAGTGGGCGGCGGGGATTCGCCTGGTCGAGCTGGTGAATGCGACAGCCGAGCCGGATCTGTGCCAAAAGTGCCGGCGGCAGATCCTGGCAGAGACGTCGCGTCGCGAACATCGCAGGAGCTGGCGGCCGCCGAAGGGAATGCAACTGACTCTTGAGTTCATGGAGGAACTATGTCGGATCGAAAGTGCCCGAATTGTTCAGCGGTATGCGTCGCGGGAAGCGATGATTCGTATGCTTGCCCGGCGTGCGGCGGATCGTTCACGTTCAAGGCCGGAGAGCCGAAGCTGACGGGCGTCGGCGAGCTGGACCGGCTGAAAGACAAGTTGGCCAAACACGATGCGGACCTGGAGGAGCTGAAGAAGGTCCTGCCGGCGTCGCGGCCGGCCGGGAGCGAGTCCGAGGAAACCAGGGACGTCACCGATCGCGACGATGTCGAAGCGGCCGACGATGAGGAGGATCTGTGATGGCACGGACCAAGGGCGCCAAGGACAGCAAGCCCCGCAAGAAGCCAGTTCCGCGGGGGACGGGCGGGCGGTTTCAGAAACGCACGCCGGAGCCCGCGTCGCCGGCGACGGAATCGCCGATCGAGCGGCCGGCGTTGCCAATCGATGATTTCCACGCGGCGATCGCCGCGGAGCTGGGACAAGCTCCTAATGTCTCGCCGGAGCGGGGGCCGACACCATGCGATGGCCTCCCCTCCCCATCGCAGGCCCCGGCCGGCGGATTCGATCCCAACGCCTTGACGGTCGAGGGGTTGACGGCCGCCTGGCAAGTGCCGTTCTGGGCGCTGGGTCATCTGCTTCGGCTGCTGCGGATCATCCCGTCGCCCGATCCGATCCTGGCCGTCGGCAAGCGCCGGGCCAAAGACCTGGCCAGGCCGTCGTACGTGATTTACGAGCACTACACCAGGCAATACCTGAACCTGAACCCCGAAAACGAGGTCCACGTCGCCGCGGGCGTCACGGGTTTGAATCTCGCGGCGATCGTCCCCGAGCTGGTCGAGGCGGTCCTGGACGCCCGCCGTCGATCGGCCGCGGCGTCGAGCGGGCAGGGAGGCCCGCCGGCGCCGACGTCGAGCTGAGTGAACGAGTCTTCGCTACCTGTCTTCCTGGACAGGCCCGCCGGCGGACGGAACCGCCGGCGGGGAGCCTTTATGCGGGTGCGATGGGTGTACTACATGCTACTGGATACGTCGGGAATGCTGATCGGTTTCAGCCGCGAAGGCCGGCGGGTCACGCAGTATGCGAACCTGCGAACGGACCGCTGGCATCGCGAGCCGATCCTGTACGCGGACCGCGTGCGCCTGCGACGGCCACCCGAGGGGTTGCGGATCTTGAGGAGTTGTGAATGAAGACGCGAGAAGAGATCGAAAAGGCGATTGCGGACATCAAGGCGGACGAACGGATGAAGGGCGAACGCGCTACGATTCAGATCAACGCGCCCCTGGCGTTGGTTCAGTGCAACTACGAAGGCCAGCTCAGAGCGCTGAAGTGGGTCCTCGATGATTGACGGGGTCAACATCTTCATCGCAGGCCAGACGGGATCGGGCAAGTCGTACCTGGTCAAGCGGGCGATCGACCAGGCCGAACGGCTGGTCGTGTACCTGCCCAAGCGCGAGGACGCCGACTATCCGGGGGTGTACTTCGACGGCCTGGCGGGCGAGCGGGAGACGTTCCTTCGCTTCTGGTCGTACAGCAAGGGCCGGGCCGATCGCTTTCGCCTGGTCTACCGGCCGGCCGACAAGTTCGACGCCGACGAGTTCGATCGACTCTGCCGCCTGGTCTACGCTTGCGGGGATTGTGTCTTTGTCGCCGAGGAAATCGCAAGCTACCTGTCGAGCCGGATCTTTCAGTCGGTCGGCCGATACCAGGGGATCAAGAATCTTCTGACCGCCGGGCGGACCAGGGGCGTCACGTGCTATTGGGTGACTCAACGCTGTTTCGGCATTCCGCGAGAAGTGACGTCCGAAGCGCGTGACGCTTACCTGTTCCGCTTGCAGGAGCCGGCGGATCTGGACTACGTGCAGGATCGGTTCGGCCTGGAGTCTCGATTGTGCGTCGAGAAGCTCGGGCCGTACCAGCATGTTCATTGGACCAATACGGGGAAAGTCGAGGTCGGGAAAGCATGACCAAAGCGAAGCGGTGTTTGCGGCGGGTCGTAGAGGTAGTGACTCAGTCGGGCCGGCGGGTCCACTGGAAACTGGAATGCGGGCACGACATCAGCAAGCGGGCAAGCGTCCCGACGCCGGTGCGGACGCGCTGCAGGGCCTGCGAAGAAGAGGGAAGGGGCGACGATGCGACCGAACGCGCGTGAGCGAAGTCGGCGGGATTGGGTCGTATTGTTCTGGTCGTTCGCCCTGGCGGCGGTGCTCGTCGGGACGGCGAATTGGGGCAAGGCCACGACGTTCCTTGCGATCGCGGACGGGCCCTGCTTCGAACAGCCGTCCTTGCCGATCCCGGCGAGCGTCGATCCGAACAAGGTCGCCGGGCATCTGATCGACGTGCTCGACGTGGCGGCCGGCAAGGTCAATCGCGTCGGCCGCTACTGCGATCCCAACGGTCTGCCTGTCGAGATCGAGCTGATCGGGGCCCCGGACGGCTGGGGCGTGACGGTCGATCCTGACGCCGAGACCTGGACGATCGCCGGCGAGCTGGGGCCGGGGGACTGGGGGATCGTCGCACGCGGGCGGAACGTCCCGCGGTTCGGCGAGCCCAACGAAGTGATTGTGACCGTGTATTTTCGAGTGCGGGCCCCGGCCGTCGAGCGGCCGCGGCTTCGATGAGAAAGGGGTGCTCTGTGTCGGGACAAGGGCAATTGATTCTGGTGCAGCGGTTCAAGAAGCCGTCAGGTGAGTGCGATCGCAGGACGTATCGCGACTACGTGCGTCGGGTCCTGGCTCACGACGTCACAATGGACGAAATGCAGGACCTGTGCCGCCTGCTGGTCTGTGACGTCGATGAGATCGAGACGAAGATCGTCAATCACCTGTTTGGCAAGAGGAAATGAAGAACGTGCCGGCGGTCATGCAGAGATTCGTGGTTCTCCCGTCGTTCGGGCCGCCGGCTTGCCTTGCACACGGGGTCCTGGGGCCGGTAACCGCCCGGCTGAGCCGTGCCAGGACCCTGATTTTTTTTTTCAGAATTTCGATTTTGGCTCTAACACCTGGAGGCAAGGACGTGTGTAATCGATTCCAGCATATGTCGGGTATGCTCGAAGGATCGGGCGTTCCCGACAACGACCCACCCCCTTCGAGCATCCCGGCGCCCAAAGACAACCCCCGATGGGGGAAACGAAAACGATCTGTTGGAGGTGCCTTATGGCCAAGTCCGAGAGTGGAAGCAGCTTCAAGAGCCTGTTGAAGTGGCGAACGTGGGTCCCGACGCCGGGCCTGATCGCACGGATCGGCGTCGCACTGGTCGTGCTGCGCCTGATTACGCGCTACGCCGTGATTCCGTACCAGGCCAAGCTGCCGGACATCGTCAAGAACAACTGGCCGGTCCCGTCCTGATCGGCCGGGCCCCGAGCGTGAATGCCTAGCGGTGAACAGGCCTAGACGTTCATCGAATTGAAAACCCAGAGAAGGGAGTCTCTTGATGGAACCTTTCGTTACCCCCACGATGCTTTCGACGTGGCGATTCGGCAACCTGGGAAGTCTTGCCGCCTCCGCCGTCAACAACTTCATCATCCCCACCGGCGACAATGTCCATGGGATCATGCTGTACTTCCGATCCGTCGTGCCGGCCCCGCTGACGCGGGCTCAGCTCATCAACGACGTCGCCGGCGTCCGCATGTGGCTCAACGGCGAGCTGATCTTCGACCGCACGACCACGCAGATCCTCGACGACTACCTGTACCAGTTCGCCAAGTTCGGCGCGATGGCGGCCCCGCTGGGCTGCCTGGTCGTGTCCTGCATGAACCACAACCTGCCGATCTGGGACCAGAGCCGCGGGGCGGCCCTGGGCATGCTCAAGGGCGGCGGCAAGCCGGGACAGGGGCCCTACAACACGCTGAGCGTCGAAGTGACCATCACCGCCGGCGTGGCGACGGCCGCGGCCGCCGAGGTCCACGTCGTGACCGACCTGTATCCGCAAGAGGAAACCGGGATGCACGTCCGCCGGTTGCGGACCACACGTGACATCCTCGCGACGGGCGACAACTTCATCAACGATCTGCCGCGGACCGCTGAAGGGCTGCTGGCGATGCACGTCGTGACCAATCTCATGGACCGCGTGGATATCCTCGCCGACACCCGGTACATCTACAGGGACCTGGAGTGGAACACGCTCCAGATCCTGGCGGACATGGCCGGGCGGACCCCGCAGGCAGGCTACAGCCACATTCCGTTCGATCTGGGCAACAATCTGTTCAGCTACCTGCCTTACAAGGGCCTGAGCAAGTTCATCGTCAACGTCCACACGACGGCCGCCCCCGGCGCCGGCACGGTGATTCTGCTGGACGAGCTGCACAGCTCGATTCGCGAATAAGTCCATGCAACCGAGTCGCCCGGCGGGCCTCTGTCCCGCCGGGTGTTTGGAGAGAAGGAGTCTCTTATGGGCGTGAGCCTGGCAGAGATCAACGCAGGGGTCTTGGAGACGTCCAAGGTCCTGTCCGAAACGATGAGCCTGTGGAACCAGATCACCGGCAAGAGCGTCGCGACGCCGACGATCCAGGCCCCGGCCGGCGGGGCCACAGGCTCGCAGGCGACGGGAGCCACGACGACGGCCGCGGGCAAGATGCCGCCGTGGGCGTGGATCGCGGCGGCGGGGGTCGGACTGATCCTGCTGATGCGGAGGTAATCATGGTCGGATTGCTCTCGGGCGTCAGTAGTGTGCTGGGCGGCGGCGGTCTGGCCGGCGGCTTGACCGGCGGAGGGCAGTCGGAAGCCCCCAGTTCAGCGACGACAACCACGACGCAGACCTTCACCAGCGGATCGATGGGCTCGGGTGGGGAGTTGACGATCGTCTACGTCCTGCTGGGCCTGATCCTGCTGGCGATGGTCGCGGGCAAAGGGAAAGGGAGGTTCTGATGGGGTCCAAAGCGTACAGCACGACGACCAGTCAGGACAACCGGGTGCAGCTCGATTCCACCGGGGGCGGCAAGTTCGTCGCCCCGTCGGCGATTTCGAGCGATCCCGGCAGCCTGGCTCTGGGCGTCGGCGACTTTTCCAACGTGAACATGTCCGGGGCGTCCTTCGCGATGGGCATGAGCGGGACCGAAGTGGCGGCCCTGATCGCGCAGCAGGCTTCGATCGCGAACCAGAATTTGAGCCAGGTCGCCGACTACAGCAAGTCCGCGATCGCGGCGGTCACAGCCAACAAGGCGCAGGAGATCTCCGCGGCCTCAGGTGAGCCCACCTGGCAGCGGTACATCCCCTACGGCCTGGTCGCGGCGGTCCTGATCGCAATCTGGGGCCAGGGAAGGAGACGGGCGGCATGAAGACACCGCAATACAAAACGATCACGCTGGCAGCGGGGGCCAATGCGCAGGTGAGCCTGCGTGGCGGCTACGTCACGATCCTGTCCGTGAGTGCTTCGACGGTTCTGCTGGGTATCGACGACGAAACCCCCCAGCAGATTATCTCCGGATTGCACATCCCGGCACAGGGTCAGTTCACGCACTTGAGATTCATGAACATCGGCGGCGTGGCGGCTACCGTCATCTTTTACGTATCTGACAGCCAGATTCTGGACTTTCGCCAGAGTGCCCTGTCCGCGGCGATCGCCAACAGCCTGGCAAGCATCGATGCGGACACGGACGACTTGTCAGATCTTCCCGAGGTTCTGGCTCAACTCCAGGGAGACGTGACGCCGGAAAACTGGGATACCGAAATCACGCTGGTGGCGGCGACAGCCGAGGAAGTGCTCGCGTCGAACACCGACCGCAAGGGATGTGTCGTGCAGGCGAAAAGCACGAACACGGACCCCGTCTACATCGGCTTCGGTGACACCGTCACCGATAGCAAATGGGTTTTGGAATTGAAGCCTGGGCAGGGCTACACGTGGGACAATTATCGCGGTCCCATCTGGGCCTATTCTGACGCGGGCGGCGACATTGTCGGTTTCGGCGAATGGTGATAGATGGTCCTGTCGCTCAAGAACTCCTATACGAATGACCTTGACAACTGGGTGGGCATTGCGGCGAACTCCTGGGTAGGCGAGGTCTTTCGTTCTGCGACGGATCACCGCGTTGTTGAAACCTGGGTCAAGATGTCGCAAAACGCGACGCTCTTTCAAGGGGCGATTCGTGCGGCGATCTACGAGAGCGACGGCACGAAGCCGACCGGATCACCGCTGATTACCCGCTGGATCGACTGGACGGGCCTTACCACGTCCTGGCCTCCCGACACGATGATTATCGATTGGGGCGGCGGAATCGATCTGGCGGCGGATACGTGGTATGCCCTGGTGTTCAGCGGGCATTTTATGAACCTCGGTTACGCGCCGAACGTCGGCGAACACATGAACGGGGCCGACGACAAGGAAGTCACGTCCACGGACGGCGGGTCAACTTGGTCAACGACGAATCGAGATGTATGGTTTCAGAACTGGGGCGACGATGCAACCCCGTCCTCTCCGGCGACTCACTGGCTCGCGTCGCGGGCCGATTGCGTGGCTCTCTGGCGGGCGGAACCCTGGGACCTGTTCTCCGACCAGTCGGGCAACGGCAATCACCTGTGGAACGCCTCTTATGCCAGACCATCGGCACTCGGTAAGGACGGTCTGGGCTCGATGCGCATAGCGGGCGGGTGGGCTGAATGTCGCGTGGCGGATCAGTCGGCGGATTTTCCCTTGCGAAACTCCACGTACAACCTCATCACGGTCACGGCGTGGATGGCGGTGGCGGCGGGCGGTCTGCCGTCGAACGGCAACTATCGCGATGTCGTCCGCAAGGGATCGGCCTACGCGAATTTCCGCGTCTCGGTCTACAACGATGGCGGAACCTGTCGCCTTCGCGTCGGCCACGGCTACAACGGCGGGGCAAGCTGGGAACTGGCTACGCTGGCGGGGCTGGAGATCGTCGAGGCGACGTGGTATCACGTCACGGTGCAGTATGACGCGACCACGAAAGCCCTCAAGATTCGCGTCCTGTCCCCGGCGGGCGTCACGGAACAGGATTTCACCTGGACGGAAGACCTCAACTACAATGACGACGTCTGGCGTCTGGGCGGATTTGACCAGTTTGCGGGCTGGCTCGATCGGGTCGCCTTGTTCAATTCGATCATCCCGAAGCCGATCATCGAGAAGCTCGAAGGCGCCGAAGAGTCTCCCCGGCTCGACAAGCGACAACACAAGTGGCAATGCTGGTAGGTTCTCTATGGCGACGACACTAGACATCCGAGACGACCTCCTCTATCCCGGCGACACGATCCGGTTCGACTACGTCATTCGCGGCGGCAATCAGACGCTGCTCGACATGGCGATCGGCGAGGTCAAAAGGAAGATATATTCCGACGACCGGCTGGATTACCAGGGGTCCGAGATCGTCGGCGAGGTGGACAAATCGGGTCTGTCGGGCTCGGTGGAAGAGATCCGGGTTCTGCGGGTCTATGCAAAGGTCCGTCGCTATCGACGCGAGGCGTCACCGCAAGTCCAAGAGGCCGGCATCGGGGCAATCGCCCTGGTGTCAATCGTGGCTCTGCTTGCCGGCGCCTGGGCGTACAGTCAATACATCTCCTTTCGTGGGGCAACGATCGTCTTGAGGACGGCGCAAGTTCAGCAGGACACGACCAAGATGATTCTGGAGTCGGACCTGTCCTCACAGCAGAAGACAGAGGTCTTGACCTCACAGGCCGACGCCGTTCAATCGGCGGGAGTCAAAAGGCCGATCTTCGGGTCGAGCATTCCCGTCCTGGGCGGCGGGCTGGCGACAGCGGCCGTCATCATTGGCGTTCTGCTGGTTGTGTTTGGTGGCGCCCGTCGGCCGGGAGGGGTGGATTGATGGACCGTGCCTCCAGAGTCCTCAGGCGTCGATCCAGCTTTCCGTACAGGATGAGACCGCCGAGGAACAGCGCCAGCAGTAAGGCCCCGAGAGACGAGACGGCCACAAGGTTTCCTGTGGCGGAGCGGCTGGCGTGCCGCTGGAGGTTATCGAGAACCTGTGAGTGGTTGTTTAGGACGTTGGCATGGTCCCCGATCGTCTGGGCCTGGTGGTTCAAGAGGCCCGTGTGCTGGTCGAGGAGCCGGGCGTGCTGGTTGATGGCCTGGGCGGAGGCGTTCTGTTCGTTCAACGATTTCGCCGCAGACAGGATCTGCAAGAGTTCGGCCGCCATGTTCTTTCCCTCTCGAATGGGTTTCGTGTCGTCTTCCTAATTGTGCATAGTATAGCAAAAGTGGAGTCGAAAGTCAAGGAAAGGAGGCCCGGTCATGGCTAAGTCGCGGAAGAAGACGTACGGCAAGAAGCGGACCGCCCTGGCGGCCGCACGCAAGCGGGGCGGGTCGGTCTATCGGATCAAGGGCGGCAAGTACCGCGTCAGCTCCTCGCGGAAGCGACGCGGCAAGCGGGCCCGCCGTCGCTAGGGGCCGAAAAGTCGAACGGGGACGGCCCGAAAAGGTCGGACCGGGTCGAGATCGGGCCTTGTAGGGCGTTTTACAAAGTCGGGAAACGGGCATGGAGGTCAAAACATGCGAAGGGTGCGAAAGATCGGTTTTCTGTCAGTGGTATTGGCGACAGTGCTGCTTGGAGGGTGTGCCGGCGAGCCGGCCGGGCGGATCGCCGCGCTCGAGTCCGCCGTGCAGCACGCCCAAACGGCCCTCGACGTCGCCGAAGGGCAGGTCATCGCCCTTCAGGGACAACTAGCAGCCGCCCAGGCCGCCGGCTCGGATTCCCAGACGCTGGCGAAACTGCAAGCGGCGCTCGATCTGGCGATGGCGCAGAAGCCGGCGGTCGAGCAGTTCCTCAGTGAAGCGAGAGCGAGCCTGCAAAAGGCCAAGGACAATCCGACCCCGGCGGGGGAGCTGGAGCTGTACCTGTCGATGGGCCTATCGGCTTTGGGGGTCTTCGGCACGGCCTGGTTCAAGCGCAAGGCCGGCCGCCAGACCGCGGCGTTGCGTCCGATCGTGCTGGGCATCGAGGCGACGCAGGCGGACGCGGCGGACCAGGTCAAGGCCAAGATCGAGGAGAAGATGAAAGACGCCGGCGTGTTCGACGCGGCCAACGCGATCGTCAATGGGATCAAGGGGTGATATGACCTGGCTCAAATCCCAAGTCGGAACGATTTTAACCCTGGTGACGCTGCTGATCGCGGTCGGGATCTCCTTTGGCCGCCTGGACACACGACAAGACGAAATGTGCCTTCAGCTCCAGGCGAAGGCCGACAAAGCGGCCGTGACGCGGGAGATGGACCAGATCCACGACCAGCTCGGTGAAATCAATCGCAAGCTCGATACGCTGATTTTGCAGCGAGCGAATAGACCATAGAAATATAACCATAGGATCGGGTGGTTGTTATAATCATGTTCGGCATCGACAAGATCCTGAGCAATCCTGCGATCGTCAGAACCGCGGCCAAGGCGGCCGGCATCGAGGCCGCCCGTCTGGACGTCCATCCCCAGCGGGGGGAGCTGGTGGCGTCCGTCAAGATCCGCGGCCAGGTCCGTCAGTACCCGATCCCCACCGGCCGCACGTTCCTACTCGACGAGATCCTGTCGATCCTGTTCCCTGAGGCGAACCAGGCCCAGCCGGCCCGCGAGACGCCGGCAATCACGGCCAGCCCGCCGTAGCCGCCAAGTCATTTCCGAGGTTTTTTTCGCCCACGGACGCATTTTTCTGTACGAGGTTTTTTCTCTTGACACCCTGGGTTTCTAGCCTTACCGTCAGGGCGGGAGGCGGGTCCTCTTCCCTCCTACGGAGGGGAAGAGGACCCTGCGGCGGGCGGCGTCTACGCCGTCGCCCGCCTTCGCTCGGAGGCCGCCTGACGGCGGCAAGAGACTTGACAGGCTCCCGCCGGTCGGGTAGACTTTCCATAGATCGGCGCCGCAGTGACGCCGATCGGTCAGAAGACGGGCCTTGCGGCCCGGCGGTTCGGTGTGAGTGACGGTGGTTTGGAGTCGGGCCTGAAGATCCGTCGCGAATTGAGCACAGCGGCCAGCTCCTCACGTCGCCCACCTGTCCAAGGCGGTTGTTCCGATAAGACCGATTCATTCGAAGACGGCCGAATGAAACATAACATATCTTATAGGACGTCGTAGGGGGGGGGGCTATCGCGTGGGCATGTTGCCACGACGGGTTCACCGGATGCACGGGCGGTCAGAACTGCGACGCCTCGTTGGCTGAGTCACGCAGGGCCAGAGGTTTGCCGAGGATCTCGTAATGGAGAATGGCGTTTCGTAGGGCATCGGGTTCGTTCAGACTCAGATCGCCAAGAACCGAGACGTCCGCGACAGAGGACGTCTTCGGCTCGGAGGATAAGACCAACGGTTCGAGCGGTCGCGGAGGCTCAGAGGAGATCTCCTGACGTACAGGCCCGACGATTTCTCGGGCCTCCCGCGGGCGGATCACCTTTCGTGTGGTCTGTGGCGCGGGACGCTCATACACCATGACGGAATCGCCTCGGGAATTCTCGCGGAGGGTAATCGTCCCGGCGGGGTGAACGGGCGCTTCCCGAGCGGGAGTCTGTTGATCGCGCGTCCTGCTTTCGGCCTCGGCGGCCTGCTGAAACTCGCGGGCCTTGCGAGCCAAACGCTGCTGCCAGGTCTCGCGCTGGGCGGGGGGCTTGGACGACGGGCCTTCTTGAGGCCGGGCAGGCCCCTTCTTGGCCGTCAGCACCTTGGCCAAGGCCCCCACCAGCCAGAGAATCGCCATGACGATGAGGATCAGCAGGTCCCCGTCGATCAGGGATCTCTGTGCGAGAAGGTCGAGCTGTCTCGACAGTTCAATCAGCACTCATCTGTCTCCGTGGGCTCGGTCCTTACGACGGATCGGGCTTCTTGGGTTTCGAGATCGATTCGCGCATCTGCGTGTCGGCGCCGATGTTTCGGATTCTGTAGTAATCCATGATGCCGAGATTGCCGGCGCGGAAGGCCTCGGAAATGGCCAGGGGGACTTTGGCGTCGTTCTCGACGACCAAGGCGCGCATTTCCTGTTCCCGGGCAACGGCCATCGCGCGGCGTTTCTCGGCCTCGGCCTTGGCACGCCGCATGTCGGCTTCCGCCTGCGCGGCCTGGAGCTGGGCGCCGACGTTCTCGCCGACGTCCACGTCCGCGATGTCGATCGAGAGGATCTCGAACGCGCTGCCGGCGTCGAGGCCCTTGTCGAGCACCGCCTTGGAGATGCGATCCGGATTCTCCAGCACATTCTTGTAGGTGATCGCGCTGCCGATGGTCGTCACGATGCCTTCGCCGACGCGGGCGATGATCGTCTCTTCCGTCGCGCCGCCGACGAGCCGCTGGATGTTCGTGCGGACCGTCACGCGAGCTTTGGCTCGAAGTTGGATGCCGTCCTGGGCCACGGCGTCGATGGTCTCTTTGCCCTTCTTCGGGTCGGGGCAATCGATCACTTTCGGATTGACGCTGGTCTGGATGGCGTCGAGAATATCCCGGCCCGCGAGGTCGATCGCGGTGGCGGTCTTAAAGGACAGGTCGATGTTGGCCCGGTCGGCGGCGATCAGGGCGCGGACGACGTTGGGCACCCGTCCCCCTGCCAAATAATGGCTTTCCAGGTCTTTTGTGGTCAGTTGGAGCCCGGCCTGCACGGCCGTGATCTTGCTGAGCACGATCGTGCGGGAATCGACGCGCCGCAGCCACATGCCGATGAGGTCCGAGAGCCGCACGTCGGCCCGGGAAAAATAGGCCTGCAACCACAGTCGGGCGAATTTGAGCATGATCAGAGCGGCGACCAGTACGATAATGCCGACGACGACAAGAATGCCCGTCGTGATCGGGTCGGCCGCCTGCATCAGCACACGCGTTGTCTGCGACATCTGTATCCCTTTCTCTAAGCCTCATCCAGGACTCGTACGGTCACCTGAGTCCCCTCGACGCCAATGACCTTGACCTTGTTGTTCTTCTGTAGATATCCTCTTTCCGCAACGCATTCAACCCTGCGGCCGTCGAATTCGCACATGCCCACCGGCCGCATGGTCGTCAGGACACGGCCCTCGCGTCCGATCAGCAATCGCAACTCCGGCGTGTCGGCGATTGCGTCGCCGCGGTCGCGGATGGGCGGGCTGAGGATCACTCGCTTGCCGAACCGCGTCTTCGGAAGCACTCTGTACGCCGTCACCAGCAGCGATGGAACCATCGCCGTCGCGACCACCACCCCGATCCAGCCTGTCGTGGTGCTGTGACGGAAAAAGATCATCAGGCCGCCGATCAGGCAGGCCGCCGAGCAGAGGCTCAAGAGGCCGAAGCTCGGAATGAACACTTCCGCCACCAGCAACACCGCACAGACGGCATACAGGAAGACGGCAAATAGAAGCCACCAATCCACAGGTGCTACTTCCCTTCCATAAAATACCGCGAATCGGTTTTCACTTCGGGCCCTCGGAGTCGGCGCGTCGGACGACCACCCGACCGCCTTGGATGGCGATTATCGTGACCTTCGTGTTCTTGTCAAGGAACTCTCCGTCGGCGACCACGTCCACGATCGCTTCGCCGAAGCGAGCCTTCCCCGCCGGCCGCAGGCGAGTGACGGTCGTTCCTGAGTCTTTTACGGTTGGCAGGCTGCCGGCGTTCTCCGGAGGGGTGGTCATGCTGATTTGCGAGCCGGCCCCCCTGCCAGGGATGCTGGGGGCGAGAATCAGGCCGCTCAGAAAGCTCAATCTTGGCAGGTATCGCGAGAGAATCCACGCCAACACGAGGAATCCGAAGAACCCGAGCATCAACGAGAGTACGCCGGAGGACAACGAGCTCCAATCCGCGGATGTGTGCGGCCAGGGGATTTCACTCGGGGCGTTCCGGATCAGCATGCCGAAGAGCCCTGCGAGGATCAGAGCGATTCCGAGGACGCCCGCGACGCCGAAGCCGGGCAAGACGAAAAACTCGATCAACAGCAGCACGACGCCGATGAACAGGATCGCAATCTCGACCCAGTTGGCCATGCCGATCAGATACTTGCTGCCCAGTATCAACGCGAAACAGACGATGGCCACAATGCCGGGCAGGCCGAAACCCGGAGCGCTGAACTCCATGTACACGCCCAGCAGCGCCAACATCACCAGAATTCCCATGACCGCGGGCGAATTGAGCCAACTGACCATGTACTCCGACCAATTCGGTTCCAGCACGATCGGCGGACCGATGAATCGCACCTCGTCGCGATCGGCCAGGAAGGCCATCGCCTCGTTCACATCGCGTACGACCGCCCTTGCGAGGCCGTATTCATGGGCCTGCGAAGCGGTCAGCGTCAGCAGTTCGTCGTCGCCGTTGATCTTCTGAATGCCTTTGACGTCATATTCATTCGCGTCGGTGGGCAGGTCGGCCCGCTCGAAAAACTCGTACTGTCCCGTCTGGAGATTTCGCGCCCGGTAGACCTCGATTCGGACGGTCACCATGGCTTTGAGGAGCAGTTCGGGATACCCGTTGGCCTCCGCCGCCCGCTGGAAGATCGCGCGAATGAAGCTCTCGGCCTTCTCCCGCTCCACCCCTTCGAGTTTCTCGCCCATGGTGATCGGGGCCGCGTCGCCGATCGTGGTGTTCTCCTGCATGATGACGTCTCTGCACGAGACGCTAACGAGGGCACCCGCGGAGATCGCCTCTGTGGCGACGTACGCGACCGTGTGCCCGCGGGAGGCGACGTCCTGGATCAGATACTTGGCGATGTCGTCGGCTGCATCGACCCTTCCGCCGTAGGTTCCGATCGTGTAGATCAGATACTCGGCCCCCTCCGCCAGCGCGATCCCCGTGCGACGTTTGATGGAATAGAACAAAGCGGGATCGATCGCGCCTCGACAGGGAATGATCGCCGCCTTGAGATGCCGCGGGGTCTTGGCAGGCAGATTGGGTTCGCTCGCCCAGGTCCGTCCTGCTGGGAACCACGCCAGCAGGCACAACGCCAGAATCCAAGTCTGTTGAAGTCCCTTTCTCATAAATGGAATTCTACCGACCTTCCGTGTCGCTGGCAACCAGGGAGAAGTTCGGACGCGGCCCAAAAAAGTTCTCCCCTCCGCTCCCTTCCGAGCTTGCACTACCCCAGCCTGCGGAGGATGTCAACGCCCTGGCGGATCTTTTCGTCGGTCGTCGCGAAGCTGATCCGGAAGTGCGTGTCCTTCTCGCTGAAGACGTTGCCGGGAATGACGAGCAGGTTGTTCTGGATCGCCTGCTTGACGAATTCGCTCCCGGAGCCGTTGGGGGCCTTGACGAATGCGTAGAACGCCCCCTGCGGCCTGGCCAACTCGAATTTGTCCTTGAGGCCTGTGTACAGCAGGTCCCGCTTTCGGACGTAGTCCTTGACGAGGTCCCGCACGTCGTAGTCCATGGCCGCCACAGCGGCCTTCTGGAACGGCGTCGGGGCGCAGACGAACGTATACTGCTGAATCTTGAGCATCTCCTCCATCAGAGGTCGAAGCGAAGCCGGGGCCGCGACGTAGGCCAGCCGCCAGCCGGTCATCGCGTAACTCTTGCTGAATCCTCGCATCACGAGCACGTTTTCGTAGTACTTCGCGATGCTCGTGGCCGGTCCGTCGTAGCTGAACTGCTCGTAGATCTCATCGGTGAGAACGAGCACGTCCTTTTTCGCGGCAACCTGGGCCAAGGCTTCCACCTCGGCCGCCGAGTAGACGATTCCCGTCGGGTTGGCGGGCGAGTTCAGGATGATCAGCTTGGTCTTGTCGGTAATGGCGCCGGCGATCTTATCGACCGGCAGGCGGAAATCGGGATAGCTGTCGACGAAGACGCACTTGCCGCCCAGCAGGTTGACCACGTGTTTGTAGATCACGAAGTACGGATCGGGGATGATCACCTCGTCGCCAGGGTCGATCAGGGCCATGAACGCCAGGAGCAGGCCGCCGCTGACGCCGCTGGCGACCAGAACGGCGGGATTCTGCCACCCGAATTCGGCCGTCATCTGGGCGGCCACCTTGTCCATCAGGTCCTTCTCGCCTGCGGTCTGGGAATAGCGGTTGAATCCGGCCTCGATGGCCTTGATCGCCTCGCGTTTGAGCGGTTCGGGCACGTCGAAATCCGGCTGGCCGATCGAGAAGTTGACCGGGTCCTTCAGATCGCCCGCCAGGGCGAACACCTTGCGTATTCCGCTCGCATCGATCAGACTCGTTCGATCCGCAACCAGCTTCTTCTTCATGTGGGCTCACCGTTTCCAACCGTATTATCTGTGATAGACTGAGGCACGGATAGTACATCGTACCGGCCCGACGGCTGTTGACAAGCGAAAAATGCGGCCTTTGCCCTTGCCGCCTCAGGTCGGTATAATAGTGCAAGCGTGCCTCTCGGCCGGCGAACCAATCCTGCCGGTCGGGGCGTATAAGGAGCCGTCGACTTTCCGTCGCGGCGGCGGAATCAAGAGCTTTGGATGGAGTCTCTCAATGACTGGACTTCTGCAGAATATGGCGTTCATTTCGATGCCGGGCGGCAGCGAATGGCTTGTCATCCTGATCATCGGCCTGCTGATCTTCGGGCGGCGTCTGCCCGAGGTGGCCCGCGGACTGGGCAAGAGCATCAACGAGTTCAAGAAGGGCATGCGGGAGTTTCAGGACAGCGCCAACGAGGTCGCTCGCGACGTGAACAAGGTCACCAGCGACGTCGCCTCGGAGGTCCAAGATGCCGCCGGCGTGAATGACCACGGCTACCAGGAGCCCAGCACGACGACCGACTACAACACCGGGCATTACGACCCGTACGGCGCCCCCACATCCGAAGAGGCCTCCCCCGCCGCGACGGATGCCGTTGCGACGACGACGCCCGATGCGACCCAGCCCGGCGCAACGGAAATCCAGGAAGCCCCCGCCAAGCAGAATCAGCCCGATTCGCAGGTTGAACCGACCACCCAGCCGTCCTGAACGTCACAATAGAACCCGGCCCGTCGTCGCACTGGTAACGGCTCTGGGGCAGCCAGCCGCCCATGACGCCGCCCCAGGCCTCCTCGAATTCGTGCGAGAGCAGCTCAAACCGCCCCACCGCGTACTTGCCGGCCGGCAGAGTGTTCTTGCCCACCTCGCCCTTGAAGATCCGGTGAAAATGGAACTCCGAGAAGTTTGCGACATGGGCAAGCGTCGCCAGGGACAGATCGCCGCCGAGATGGGTCTCGATGTAGTCCATCACGCGGTTGATCCGACCGACATATTCGGCCCGCAACGCCTGCTTGCGGACGTCGTCGCCGTTGATCATGGTTCGCACCTATCAGGTATCCGGGCTTCGTCTTTCACACGACGCCACCATCGTACCGAACGTCCTCGGCCTTTCAACCCGCAAATGCTCTTTGGCGGCTGACAGATGCCTGCCAATACGCTACCATGCGAAACGTGACAACCAAGTGACTGTTCATAGCGAGGAGTGACATGGCCGGAAAATGCAGTGTCGTCGCGATGGGATTGATCCTCCTTGGAGTCTGCAGAGTCCAGGCGGAGATGGCCGGCTACACGCTGGCCTGGGCCGACGAGTTCAACAAGGACGGCCGGCCCGACCCGAACAACTGGGTCTATGAGAACGGTTTCGAGCGGAACGAGGAACTCCAGTGGTACCAGCCCGACAATGCGGTCTGCAAGGAGGGTCTGCTCGTCATCGAAGCCCGCCGGGAGCGGAAACCCAATCCCAACTACGATCCGAACAGCAATAGCTGGCGGCGCAATCGGCAGTTCATCGAGTACACGTCGAGCTGCGTCAAGACGATCGGCAGGCACAGTTGGACGTTCGGCCGATTCGAGATGCGGGGGCGGATCGACACGCGCCCGGGCTTGTGGCCGGCCTTCTGGACGCTGGGCTCGGCCCGCGGCTGGCCCGGCTGCGGCGAGATCGACATCATGGAATACTATCGCGGCATGCTTCTGGCCAACGCCTGCTGGGCCGGCGAGCGGAGGTGGAGCGCCATTTGGGACGACCTCAAGAAGCCGATCACCGACTTCGACCCCGACTGGTCGTCGCGGTTCCACATCTGGCGGATGGACTGGGACAAAGACAACATCAGGCTCTACGTCGACGACGAACTGCTCAACACGATCGAGTTGAGCAAGACGATCAACAGGACGCCCGACAAGGCCAACCCGTTCCACGAGCCGCACTACATTCTGCTGAACCTCGCCATCGGCGGCGCCAACGGCGGCGACCCCTCAGCTACCCAGTTTCCCGCTCGTTTCGAAATCGACTACGTGCGGGTGTATCAGAAGCAAGCCAATCCGTAGGCTAACGCAAAGTCGCTTTGCGGACGGAGAAGCAGTCGTCGCCGGAGAAGACCAGGTGGCAGGTCCGGCCGTCCTCGCTCATCCACTTCGTGGGGAAGCTGGCGGTTTCGCCGGGACCGATGTCCCAGGTCTCGGTGTAGAACGCGGTTCGCCAGGGCCCCCAGGGCTCGGGGGCTTCGTAGACGCCGAATCCGCCTTGGTATCGAGGCCCCCGCTCGTCTTTGCTCTCCGGCAGGATCTGGCACCAGAGATACCGCTTCAGGCCTGCGTTGTAGCTGACGCCGGAACGATAGCAGCGACCCGGATTCACGAAGACCGCGCCGCGGTCGCGGATGTCTGAGGTCCAAAGGGGCGAGCCCTGGCCGTCGAGACCCTTGAAGAAGCCGTAGGCTTGCCGATCGCGGATGCGATCTCTCGGCACGCGGGCCAGGACCATCCGGTCCGCGGGTACGTAGGCGCTGTCGCTATCGTTCGAGTAGATGTAGATGTAGTCGTCCCGAGCCTCGGCGTAGTCTCTGCCGTAGTTCATGAAAGTCGGAGCCCCGAAGCTCGTTTCGAACTTCCAGTCGCACCACGTCCAGGTTCGACCGTGATCTTTGGACCATGCGATCTGCGAGTTGCCGGCGTTTCGTGCGAGCATGTAGAGCGTGCCGTCCACGCACAGCATGCCGCTGGCTTTGAGCCCGGCCTTGCCCTCTCCGAGTCTCTCTCCGGTCTCGCTGCGGATATTGACGCCTGTGAAGTCCTGTGGCCCCCCGCCGATTCTCGCCAAACCCAGGCTGAGTTTCCTGTCCACCTTGGGCTCGAAGCCCCAGCCGTCGCCATAGGCGGTGTAGAGGTTGTCGTCGTCGGCCCAGGTGATGGGCCAATTGTCGCTACCCTCGGCCTTGCGGACAACGCCGTCCGCAGACGCCCAGTCGATTCCGTGGATCACCTCGCTGGCGGGATAGGGTGCTCCCGGCCACCGGCCCCGATCCCTGACCGACATCACGATTGACTCGATAAACGGCTCTATCGACGCGTAGTGCGAGGCCCCCTGTACCCGTGGGAAGGACTTGCCCGCCCTGGCGACGACAATGTCCAGCGATGGAATCACTATGATCAAGCTGTCGTACAGGCCCCAGGACCAGTACGCGTCTCGATGGACGTTCTTCATCGCACCGTCGCTGTTGTTCCACCAGAGCAGGCCGTAATGGTCGGAGGCGTTGCCATACTCCTGGGGCTTGAGCACATGAAGGCCCCGCACGCCATACGGCGTCGTCCTGGCGGCATCCACGAACCACGCGGGAAGTAGCTGCGAGTCCCCCCAGCGACCGCTTCGCAGGTACAGATAGCCGATTCGGGCCATCGCGTCGACGTTCGCGGAGATGCCGGAGCCGAGCTCACGACGCGCCACGCCGGAAATCTCTCTGGGACGGTAGGAATTTTCCCGCCACGTGAGATCGTCCCGGCCGATTCCGATCGGCGAAAAGACCCGCGCGAACATCAATTCCAGCAGGTCCCGACCGTAGGCGAGCGTAACGCACTCGGCCAGCCAGTTCGGGCCGGAGTCACTGTAGGACCACTTCTCGCCGGGCTCGAAGAGCAGTTCAGCCGAACCGCCGGGCTTGTCGAAACCTGCGGTCTGGGTCGCCAAGTGAAAGAGCGAGATCTTCCCGAGCCAGGTATTGGGTTCGTTTGTTCGAGGCGGCGTGCTGAATTCGGGATGGTATCGAGACGCAGGGTCGTGCAGGCTCCGGAACTTGCCGTCGAGCAGGGCCAAGGCGACCGCCGTGACGCCGATGGCCTTGGTGGAGGACTTCAAATCGTATGTCCGGCTTGGATCGCCCCACTGCAGCACCACCCTGCCGTGGCGTGCGACGATGCCGGAACCTTCGCCGGTCAGAGCGTAATCGCGGGCGCGGAGCAGCGACGCCGAGTCCATCCCGGCCTCTTGCGGCGTGGCCTCCTCCCATTGGTCGCCCGGCCAGATCGTCTCGCTTCCACGCCCTTGCGAGGCGAGCAGCCCCCAGAGAGCAACCAGTACAACGAAGGCAGACAAACCAGCACGACTCCCAATCCGAGCCATCGTGTCTCTCCAAACGAAACATGCCGAACGAAAGTTCGGCATGTCTTGTTGCACAAATCTGGATGCGCGCCGACTCCTCCGCAAGAAATGCTGCAAGAGGAATCGTGCGAGGCTTACTTGCCGGCCTTGGCTCCGCCCTTGGCGGGAGCGGCAGGGGCGGCGGCAGCCGGGGCTGCTCCGGGGGCGGCTCCCTCGGCGGCCTCCTCGGCCTTGGCCTTCTTGCCGGCCGTGCTCTTGCGGTGCCCGACCTTCGGCAGACCCATCACCGGGTCGCCTTCATTCCATCGTTCCTCATCCTTGAGGACATTGATGCGTTCATCGCGGGTCAGAACATTGCGGTGCCGAACCAGCGCGTTCTTCAGCTTCAAAGAAGGATCTATCGACATTTCTTGTTTCTCCTGTTACCTGATCTTCATTCCATAAGCGTCACTGAAGTAGTTCGGCGCAAAACGCTCAAAGCCCGAGGGGGCCCTGTATTTGGCTCCCACTTCCGTGATCTTCTGTTTCATTTCATAACCGTTCGAACCTGCCAGCTTCGGATTGCTGTACAGGTTCTTCGTCACCAACAGGAAGTTCGCACCGGTCGGCAACGCGTTGGCATTGAAGCCTGCCTCGGCGAACGCCTTGCGCGATTCGCTGTCCAGGGGCATGATGCCCAACTCGATGCCCTGCTGCGCGAAATACTCCTGCACCTTCTCCAAATCCCTGCGACTGTTGTACTGGGCCAGGACGATCCAATGGTCGCCCTGGGCGGCAGCCGCTGCGACATCCTGGCGACCGCCGGTCGGCGCCACCGGACTCGACGGTGGCCTTGCGGCGTCCGTCGTGGTCGAACTCGCCGCCGGCGCGGCCGGCGGATTCGCCAACCCGCCGGACCTGTCGGCCGCCGGCTGGGCCCCTGCCGCTGCTGTGTCCGCCCTGCCGGCTGAACCAGCCTGACCCAGGCGGAATGCGCCCAGCACCACGACCAGCACAGCCAAACCGGCGATGATGCCCACATAATAAGGCACCGACACCTCGATGCGGCCTTCGTTGAGCTGCACCGGTCGGGGCTTCAGCCACGTCCGTGCCGGGCTCGACGCCAGCGGATGCGCCACCCTTTCGGTCGGCCGCGGCCTAAAAACCGGCTCGGGCAACTCCACGACAGCCGGTGCGACCTCCGCAACCGGCTCTACGGGTGTTTCCACCCTCGATTCAGCCTTCGGCGTCTGCGCAACTACAAGCTGCGGCGGCGTTTCCAGCGCCTCCGGAAGCGGCTCAACCTGTGGCTCGGGCGCTGCTTGCTGCGGCTCTATCGGCGGTACGCGCTTCACCGCCGGGTCCTCCGGTTTGGAGTGGTCCGGCAGCAGTCTTTCCAAGATACCGCCCTGTTTTGCCTTCGCACGAGAGCGACTGATTGCCTCGTACAGCGCCTGTTGTCCGGTATAGCGCTTCATTGCCGACAGCTCCCTAGCGGCCACCAATCCGTTTCCCGACCCGAACGGCCACAGACTTTCCTCCGGGTCGGGTACTAAACCGGTTCTTTATACCCGATTCGTTCTGGGGGTTCAATACAAAATTGGGCGAATTCAGATCGACGGTCCGATGCAGCTACCGCACGCCCCTCCCAGTACGCCGGCTATACGGCCCTTCCCGAGAAATGTACGCAGGTGAAGCATTCGGGGATATGGGAGTCGTAGACCCCGTGCTTGTTGAAGGACCAGCCGACGGAGGGGTCGATCAACCGGCCGTTGGCTTGCAGGGCCTCGAATCGCGAGAAATCCATCCGCCAGACGTCGCCGTCCCGAGGCGGAAGGGCTCGCCCCTGGGCCAGGGGTTCCATGCCGGACCAGGGGAAGGCCAGCTCGACCGTCCAGCCCCGGTCCACAGTCGCGGGGTTGTTAAGGGTCCCGTCGACCTGCACCGCGGCCTGTAATCCCGGGAAATCCCAGTCCATGAAGGCCCAGCGGCGGCCGCGACGGTGCTTCTTGTAGCGCATCCCATCCTGGAAACCGCCCAGGACGTCGACCGTGCGGGTTTGCAGGTCGAATTCGGGTTTCTGTGCGAAGCCGCCCCGTCGATAAGCGTCCTGCCAGATGTAGAACACCTCGTAGATCGTTCCTCGCGCGTTGATCTGAAACTCGTAGTAGCAGTCCAGGCCGCTGATGAAGACCTCGATGTCGTTCTCGAAGTAGACGGGCGAGTCCCGTTCAGTGAACTTCGCCTGCACATTGGGTTCCTCGACCCAGAAACTGAGGTAGAGGTTCTCGTCGTCCCACAGGGCCGCCATCCGGGTGTCGAGAAACCCCGGGGCCCCACTGACCATGTCGACGAACCGGGGGGACTTGGTCGCCCTCTGCCAACAGGGCTCGGACAGTCGGCCATCGACGATGATCTTGTCGTTTGTGCGATGGCAGGTGTAGTGCCCGAGGTCCTTTTCGTCGCAGCCGTATCGATCCGTCATTTGCACACCTCACGATCTGGGACAAAGTCACGCGGCAAACCGTTCGGTCGGGTTGCGCGCACATTATGCCGCGGATTCATGAAATGGTCAAATGCGGCGGGATGACAAACAGATCGTTGTGACGCGTGGACGGAGGCCGGCGCAGTCGCAGGTCTCTTGACGCAGCCCTGAAATGGCTCGGGGCTGCGAAGCGACCGCAGCCCCTGATTCCGTTTCCCCCTTGGTTTCTCTGCCCCCGGCTTGAGATCGCGTCAGCACCCTCGGCGAGGTCAGCTTGCCCGGCTATTTCGCGGGCTCTGACTGTGCTTTCTCGATTTGTGCCTGGATTCGCCTGGCCACCTGTACGGCGGCCTCCTGGCCCAGATCCACGCATTTGTGGATTCCGGAGCTCACCGACCTGGCCAGCTCCTCCGACTTGATTGTCCCTGCGATCCCGGCCAACCCCAGCGACCCAGGGGCGTCCTGTTTGGACGTCGGAGCCAGGCAGTACACCGCGGTCGCAAAGCCGGCACAGTAGACAATCAACAGAAAAACGAATTTCGTTCTCCAGCCCATGCGGCGATTGTCCCCCCTTCCTTCACGGGATCTTGGCGGGATGTCCAAGGCCGGCTATCGCCCTGGAAACCCCTCGACCGGCCCTCCGGCCGTTCTACGTGATTCCCTACGCAAACCATATGAAGAAAAAGAGGATATGCCAAACCAGGAATGGGTCGGTCCGAGAGGTCACAGATCGGCGTCGAGGATCGCTCGGAGGGTCCCGCAGACGATGGCGACTTCGTCCTGCGTGAGACGATTGTGGAACGGCAGCGCGATCGTGCGGCCGCTGACGGATTCCGCGATGGGGAAATCGCCCGGGCGATACCCCCATCGCTCGGCGATGAACGGCTGCAAGTGCGCCGGCGGGAAGTAGTTGCTCACCTGAATGCCTTGAAGGGCCAATTCCCGAAGGATGCGGTCGCGCTGCTCGATCCCATAACGCTCGGCCAGGCGGACCACATAGACGAACCAACTGATCCGGCAGTCTGGCGACTCCTGCGGCAGGGTCAGGCGATCGTCGTCTGCCAACATCTCCCGATACCACCCCGCCACTTGGCGGCGCAGGGCCTGGATCTCCTCGATCCGCGAGAGCTGGGCGACGCCCAGAGCGCAGTGGATGTCGCTGAGCCGGAAATTGTAGCCCAGCCGTTCGTGGGCAAGCCAGCCGCCGCTGGGGCTGCGTCCCTGGTTTCGCAGCGAGACGCACAGATCGGCCAGACGGTCGTCGTCCGTGACGATCATGCCGCCCTCGCCGGTGGTGATCTGCTTGTTGGGATAGAAGGCGAACACGCTTGCGTCGCCGAACGTTCCGGCCTTCCTGCCGTGCAGGGTCGAGCCCAGCGCCTCGCAACTGTCCTCGACCACCGCCAGGCCGTGACGGCGGCCTATCTCGCAGATCTCGTCGAAACCCGCGGGGTTGCCGAAGACTTCGACGGGCAACAGGGCTTTCGTCCGCCCGGAAATTGCGGCTCCGATCCGATGCGGATCGAGATTCAGGCTGGTCGGGTCGATGTCTGCAAACACCGGTTTGGCCCCAGCCATCATGATCGTCGTCGCGGAAGCGATGAACGAGAACGGCGTGGTGACGACCTCGTCGCCCTCGCCGACGCCCAGGGCCAACAGCGTCAGGAACAGACCGCTGGTGCCGCTGTTGACCGCTACGGCGCGGCGTCGCCCGGTGTACCCGGCCATTGCGGCCTCGAATTGCCCGACCATCGGACCCATCGAGAGGTTCGGCGTACGCAACACATTGACCACCGCTTCAATCTCCCGTTCCGTGATGTCCGGCCGCGACAAGGGTATCCGCATGACGATCTCCTGATGCTGTTTGTGACGTCGGTCTTGACCGCCCCATTGTAAATCCTATGATCCACAAGGCCAACAGTCCCTTGGCGTTTGGGAACACGATTATCCGCGATGCGGATATGTGTTATCGGACGACCCTTCGTTCGGACCGATCTCGCCGCCGCGATGCGATGGAATTCTCCGTCCCCGGCTAAATGCCCGCTGCTTTCAGGTCGAAAGACAGTACGGCAGCAACAGGCTTATACGGGAACCCTAACTATGGCTAAAGGCAGAAACGTGCTGACGACGGGCGATGTTGCGAAGATCTGCAACGTCGCGCCGCGAACAGTATCCAAATGGTTCGACTCGGGCCAGCTCAAGGGCTATCGCATCCCGGGCAGCAAGGACCGTCGAATCCCGTTGAATGAACTGATCCGTTTCATGAAGGCCAACAATATGCCGACCGAGGCGTTGGCCGCCGGCAAACTCCGGGTGCTGGTTCTGGACAGCGACGAAGGGTCGGGCATCGGTCTCCAGGAAGCCCTCAGGACCCGCGGCGGATACGAAGTCCTGGTGGCCCGCAACGGATTCGAGGCCGGAGCGGCCGCGCAGAAATTCGCGCCGCACGTGGTCCTGATCAACCTGCTCAACAACGGAATCGACGCGCACTCCATCTGCTCCAGCATGCGAGGCAGCGAGGACCTTGCGACGATCAAGATCGTCGCCTTGGCCAATCAACTCGGCAGCCAGGAAGCGGCTGCCCTTCTGCACAGGGGCTTCGACGGTTACGTGTCGAATCCGTCCGATGCCGGCGAGATCATCCGAAAGATCGAGGAAACCACAGCCATCATCTACTGAAACCAGGCGAACCGTCGCGGGTCACACTTTCGCGACGGCGCAATCACAAGAATTCTGTCAGGGATGCTTCCTTTGGGGCTGCGTTGCCCAGCGACGCAGCCCTCGATTTTTACCGCCCCAGCAGGTCTTCGATAATCCTCGCCCCCAGCGGAATCACTTCGCAGGCCGCCGGCTGGACATGGCCCTGGTCCTCGCCGGCGGGGTCGGATGCGCCGCGGGTCAATTGACAGACGAAGACGCCCACCTCGCGGGTCTTGAGCTTCACCGCAGGCGGCCAGAACAGATCCTCCTTGAGAACGAGTTGTCCGCCGATGGCTTCGGTAGCCCATCCCGAAAAGCCGAACACGGCCAGCACGATCGAACCGCGACGATGGTCTCTCAGGGAGATCACAATGCCGGCGTCCTGACGGTCGCGGTGCCAGGGGCACGTTTCCCACTGCCCTCGGTCGTTGAGGTAGTGCAGTCCCGGGCGGGACTTGTCGCGGGTCCGAAACGGATTCTCCAGTCCGCCGAAACAGCTCGGCGTATTCTGATCGCTCGGTCGGTACACGCTGAAGAACGGGACCGAAGGCTTGCCCGACGGGGCCGCGAACGGGCGGCACCCAAACAGATCCGCCACAAAGAACTCCTGCAGGTAGTTCACACGCTGGCTGCCGATGATGATCGTCGTGCGTGTGTTGGCCCCCTGCTGCACCCGCTCGAAGACCCTCTGCGTCCTGCGGATGTCTTCGGCAAGGACCTGCGGATCGACGATATGATCCATAGGCGAATAGCGAAATGGAATGTACTCGAAGCCCAACGTCGGCGGAGGCGATCCGCCTTCCGTGCCGGTGGACAACCGCTGGACGATCATCGCGGCCACGCTGGAGTCGCGACGCGAAATCCAGCGATAGAGGACCTCGTCGTCGCGAGTCGACTGGTACTCGCCCAGATAGATCGTCACGTCGCCTTTGTGTCGCGTGATCGCGGTCCAGAGCGCGGCCCGACCGGCTCCCAACAACGCGCCCGGCAGCTCGTCCGCGGGCACGCCGTTCTCGACCAGCCAGTTGCACAACCGACCCAGCAACGTGAATGTCACCCCCGGCGAGCGGTCGTTATACAGTTTGGCGATCGTGTGACGATTGACTCCGACCGCCTGGGCAATCTCCTGGATGACCCCGTGATGGTCCAGTCCGTGTTCCGCCAACACCTCCTTGAGACGGCTTTCCACCTTCATGCCAAACTCCTTTGCCCACATGGCGGTTCGAATAGCCGCGATGCACTCATATGGTCACGTCTTCGTCCAGATGCGTCGTGCTATTCTCGTGCAATATGGCTACTATCGTAGCCATGCAAGCTTCCCATGGCTAGTGGGCCGGTCGATCGTATCCAGCTTGAACAGCCCATGATATTGACTTCTCGGCCGACTGCCATTACGCTATGCAAATGGTTCTTTGGAGCAACATAGTACCCGGCCAACGCCCGGATGGCAACAGGCAACGTCCAGGAACTCGTTGTCCTGTCGGTCGTTCGGCGTCCTGGTGTCCGCCCGACTCGGATGGGCAAGGAGAAGATGATGCACGCGGCTGAGCTGACCCATGCCGTTCAACGCCTCAGGCATGCGCCCTGGCAATCCCCGGTCACCCAGGAGGCCCTTCAGTGGCTTGCCCAATCCCCCTCGAGGAAGGATCTGATCGAGGCGATGGATTGTCCCCAGTCTGCCCCGGTCGCGCTGGAGATTTTCTGCGCTCTGGAGAGCAAATGCGAACAGGTGTACCAGGCGGTCCGGCGGGCCATCGAACGCAGTGCGGCTCTGTGTTGGGCTCTGGTCGAGAGCCTGAATCGATTGCCGTGGTACGGCGGGATCCGTGCGTTCCTGAGCCTTGAAGCCCCCCCTGAGTCGTCCCCCTGCGTCTATCCCTTCTATATTCTGGCTCGCAACAAGCTCTTTACCCCGACGAACATGCCGCATGAGCAGTATGCCTTCTGCTACCACGGTCTCTGGCGGCTCCTGCCTCTGGCCCGGTCTGAAGAATGGCAATCGCCCCCTCAATCGGTTCTGGCTGTGGTGGAGATGATGCACAAGCACTTGCGAATGGCCCAGCCGGACCCATTTGTCGTCTATCTGTCCTCGCTGCTTATGGGCAGAATCAGTCCCGTCGAATCGAATCTGAACGCTCTGCACCTGCGTTCTCAGGGCAGCGCCGACAGCGCGGTAAAGACCGTCGCCCACCTGGCTCTGCGCCACGTTCGCGCCCTTCATGTCCGCGACGAAGCGGGCATCCCTTCTCCCCGCCTTCCACTGTCCGCTCGGTAGCCGGTCTCTCGCGGATCTCGGACTCAGTAGTCCCTGTATCTGCGCATCCATTGGGGCCAGTCGGCCGGATTGACGTTGCCGGCCTTGGTCCCGAAATACAACGTCTGGAAGCCGGACTACTGGCTCACCTGCCGCTGGAGCATGTGGTTCTGAAGACGGATCAGCACGTCGCTGCTGACCGTCCGGACGGAAAGATCCCACAGCACCACGCCGTACTTGTCATCGGACAGCTTCCAATACATCACGACGGCGTAGCGGTTGTTGGAATCGCCCTGATCGCCGTAGTAGACCACCTCCCGACCCTGAGCGGCCATGTCGTCCCGGAACCGCATCAGGCTTTCGAGGACTCTGCTCCGGTTGACGTTGGGCCCACCCAACGTGTACTGCAGGAGCAACTTGCTGTCTTCGTACATCTGCTTGCCGATGGCCTCGCGCCCCCCCAGCAACCCGCCGACCACCAGGAAAGCCACGAGGATTGTCGCGGCGGCCGCGAACCGGTTGATCCGCAGGTGGGCGATCAGACCGATCATATCGGCCCGATTGGGCATCAGTCGGCGAGGGATCCGATCCTTGATCTCTCGGGCCAACCCCGGCCTGGCTCGCTCAATGCCTTGCTTGGCGAGCGTTTTCAGGAGATCTTCGATTCTCTGCGTTCCCATGACTGTCTCATCCCTTCCGGTCAGCGGACATGATGTTCTTCGGGCACAATCACTCGTCCGCCACTTCCTTTCTCAGAGCTTCCAGACCCCGATTCAGACGGCTCTTGAGCGTCCCTTCACGGATCCCGGCGGCGTCGGCCGCCTCAGCGATGGTCAATTGCTCCATGTAGTGGAGCACGACCGCCTGACGGAGCTTCCAGGGCAATCTTGCGACCGCTTCCTGGAGATGATTGTACTGCTCTTGTTGTCCCACTTTGAGCGGTCCATCCCCGCCGGCGGCCGCCGGAGGTTCGATGGCATCCATCGTGACGGCGCCTTTGCCTTTGAACCGGCGCCGGTGAAGCCTGGATACATTGCCTGCGATGCGAAAGAGCCAACCGTTGAGGGCTTTTCCGTCCCGAAGCTGCCCGATGTGGCGCCAAGCCCTCAGAAACGTTTCCTGCGTCAAGTCCTCGCTGATCTGGCGATCATGGCCGATGGCCCGCATGAACAAGTACACCCGTTCGTAGTAGCGGTCGACGAACTCCCTGGCGGCCGTCTGCTCACCCCGGCGCAACCGCCCTGCCAGCGCCGCTTTGTCCTCGCCGGATACAGGGACGGACCCTTGGGCGACATCTTCCGTATTCAGATGCGCCGCAGGGCTCGTCTGTTCTGTCGCCTGGGTGTCTTTTTCCATTTTTTGCTGACTCACGAAGGATTTCGATTCCAGTATATCCGAACCGACCTCCTGACGCAAGATGTTTACAGAGAAGCACTTGCGACCACATTCTCCGCAAATTCCGAGTTGCGACGGGCTCTTTCATTCGGTTGAGCGAGACTTCACGAAGAGCGCCTCCACCGTCTGGCCGTCGATCCATTCGCCTCGATCCGCGCGAACCGATGCGTGTGTCCGCAGAACGCCAGGTCGATGTCCACCTCGTCCAGGATGGGGGACCAGAGATTGCGGATGCGGGTCACGCCGTAGGTCTGGGCACTTGCGATGGGCGGGATGTACGCCAGCACGACCCGATAACGCGCCGCGCGGATGGCGTCGCTGCGAACGGCTTGGCGCAACCACTGGGTCTGCTCGGCCATATAGGCGTCGAAGGCCACCAATCCCGAGTAATCTTTGTTCGTGTCGGCCTTGTCCTCGCCACAATCCAGAACCAGGAAGCTGACCCGGCCATGCCGGGCGGAAACGGCCGTGGCGACCTGGCTCCCATCGACCGGTCCATATCCGACCTTGGAGACGCAGTTGCGCTTGGTGAACCAGACGATGGTGGCGGAGGATTCGGTCACCGCCTGCACGTAGGGACCGTGAGCGATGTACAGTTTGGTCGCGTCCTGTGAAGCGCCCCCACAACACAGGACATGACGATCGCGACAAACAACAATCGATGTCGTCGCACCATGGAACCTCCAAGAGTAGACTATGATGGGCCGCCCCTCAGCAGGACGACGCGGTCGAGTCCGAACGGTCAGAATAGGCTGCGAATTCGACGACGGCAAGGGTTTCCCGCATCATCAGTCCGCGCCACATCCGCCAGTCGACAGGTCTTGGGCCCTGGAAAGACGGCCCCAGAAGTGATTTTGATTCGAGGTTTCATTTGACAAGCTCCTCCTGCGGCGGCATAAATCACAGATCGTCAATCGCAATCCTGCGGGCTCTGGTGTCTCTCGGTGCTGAAACAGTTGTACATCACGGACGGTAAGGTTACGGACTCTGGACAGGGGGAGGCCCCGGTCTGGGTCTACACGTCTCCGGATGAGGCTGAACGCAGATATATGATCGAGCACTTGAAGATTGATGAACACACGCTCAACTCAGCGCTGGACCCGGACGAGTTGAGCCGTGTGGAGTTCGAGCCCGAGCATGCCGCGATGATCTTCAAACGCCCGAAACACTATACCGCTCAGGACAACTTTCTCTTTCGTGTGGTTTCGACCGGCGTCTTTCTCTTCAAAGATCGCCTCATCATCGTCCGCACGGACGACGCCGCCCTGTTCGAGGGCCGGCCTTTCCTCAAGATCCAGACCGTCCAGGACGTGTTCCTCAAGCTGATCTACCGGGCGATCGCCCATTTCGTCGAGCACCTGCGGGCCATCAACATGATCTCCGGCGAACTCGAACAGCAGATCAACTCCTCCATGGAGAACCGCTATCTGCTCAATCTCTTCACGCTGGAAAAGAGCCTGGTGTACTACCTCAGCGCGATCAACTCCAACGCGGTGCTCATCGAAAAGCTCCGCAACAACGCCACCAAGCTCGGATTGACCCCGGAAAACGTGGAGTTTGTCGACGACATCCTGATCGAGAACAGCCAGTGCCGCGGGCAGACCGAGATTTACACCCAGGTGCTCGCGGGCCTGATGGATGCCCGCGCCTCGATCATCAGCAACAACCTCAACGTGCGGATCAAGGCCCTGACCATCATCACGATCGGCATCATGCTCCCGACCTTCATCGTCAGCCTCTTCTCCATGAACGTCCCTATCCCCATGTCGAGCCACTGGTACGCCTTCTGGGTCATCATTGCCATCACCGCGGTGTCGGTGATCGCGCTGGCATTCCTCTGGCGCAAGCTGCGCTGGTGACATCGCCTTGCGCCGATAGCAGGGATAAGAGAACCTCGCGACGGCCTCCTGCGGCTAGATTAGGCACCGGCGGATCGGTTTGCGAACGCCCCATCCCATCGGGCCCTTTCCTGAGTCCCTGCATGCCATGCTGCTGGCGTAAAGCGGAGAATCTCATCCTCACGCCCGCCGCGGGCGCGCCAAGACCACGAAAGGCTGCAAGAACCGCATGGGCCGGGAACACCCGCGTACCTGCACGATCGTCAAGGAATTGCCGTTGCCTCGTCGGATCGACGGTTTTTCCATTCCTTTCTTCGAATCTCTGCGCTATGATACGAGACGAACGGGAGGTAGAAAGGACCGAAGATCGTTTCGGCTCTCCCGGTCATTCGCACTGGCTGGAGCCGACAACATGGAGACGATGCTGCAAAGCCGCAACCTCATCGAGCTGTTCAACCAGTCGCTGACCAAACTGGCTGATCCCGATAAGATCTGCGTGGAAGTGATTCGAGCGGATCGTCATGAGACACTGACCTTCGGGCAGTTGAACGATCGTGCCGGGACGTTTGCGGCATGGCTGATGCGTGAATCCGGCCTGGCGCCTGGCGACAAGGTCGCACTGGTGAGCAGGAACCGGGCCGACTGGGATATCGCTTTCTGGGGCACGATTCTGGCCGGCAGGGTCCCGGTCCTGATCGACCCCGAGAGGGGCCCTCACGGCGTGATCACGCACATGCAGGCTACGGACAGCCGGGCCCTGATCCTGGCGGACGACTACACCGAGGAAGACGCCCGACGCGAATTGGCCGACTATTGTCATGCCAGCGGCATTTGCCTTCTGATGATGACATCTGGCCCCCTGTGCCCGGTCGTCGGGCCGGACTTGGCGGCCATGGAGGCTGTCGGGCGAGGGATTGCCCCTGATGACACCGCGGTGATCCTCTGCACCTCCGGCACCACCGGCGATCCCCGCGAGGTGGAGCTGACTCATGCGAACCTGATCGCCAATCTCGAGGGCTCGATCCGCAAGGTGGATCTGACGCAGGCCGACGTCTTGGGACACATCCTGCCGCCCCATCACTCCTTCGGCATGACCGTCGGCAAAATGCTGGCTTTGGCCGCCGGAGCGACGAACATCTACACGAACAAGTACCGCGAGGTCGCGGACCTGATCCGCGACCGGGGCATCACGATCTTCATCGCGATCCCGGCCTTGTACACCACGCTGGCCAAGAAACTCGACGACGGCGTGGCCAGGCAGAAGAAAGAGAGCCGCCTGACCGCCCTGCTCGACCGATACGCGCCGGGGTTCGTCGGCCGCAGGATGCGGAAGAAACTCGGCTGGACCCAGGTTCGGTTCTTCCTCTCCGGCGCTGCGCCGATGCCCCGATGGGTGCTCGAAAGCCTCTGGCGACGCGGATTCCGGATGTATGAAGGATATGGCACGACCGAAAACTCACCCGTTTACGGGTTCAACGAACGGTCCGACCGCATCGGCTCCGTCGGACAGCCGATCTGCACGCTGACGACAAAGATCGTGGATGAGCAGAATCGCACGCTGCCGCCCCACCAGCGAGGCGAAATCTGCCTGGGCGGCCCCTGCATCGCAAAAGGCTACTACAAGAATCCCAAGGCCACGGAAGCTGTCATCGACGTGGACGAGTACGGCGTCCGCTGGCTCCACACCGGCGACCTCGGTTATCTCGATGAGCAAGGCAATCTCTACATCACAGGCCGGAAGAAATACCTCATCATTCTGCCCGGCGGCAAGAACGTCAATCCCGAGCGGGTCGAGTCGGCCCTGTCGGAGGCGCAGTTCGTCAAGGAGATCCTCGTGGTGCCCAGCCGTCGCGAAGAGAGCAGCGGCCTGATGGAAGAATCCGTCCGAGTCCTCGTGCAGCCCGCCTGGGAGACCCTGGAGACCCATACCGGCCAGTCCCGTCAGGACCTGCTCGCCCAGCCGCAACTGGTCAAGAACCTGATCTGGGAGAGCATTCGCGACTGCCAGCAGCGAAACAAGCATCTCTCCCACTATGAGAAGATCGCCACCCACAACATCGAAATCCACCCCGGCGAGTTTCTCAAGACCTCGACCGGCAAAGTCAAACGCGACCACTACATCAATCTGGAACACCTCGAGGCCAAACACACCCGGATTGCCGAGTACATGGCCACACGAATAGCCGACAAGGTGGTCCGGGACACAGCGGAAGCGTAACAGAGAATCCGAAATTCGAATTTCGAAATTCGAAACAAGCACAAATGATCAAAACCCAAATTTCAAAACGGCTCTCGCGGTGCGGCGGCAGCGTTTCGGTCATTTGAGCTTGGCTCATTGGGATTTGTTTCGGATTTCGAGTTTCGAGTTTCGGATTTCTTTCGCAGTTGGCTCAGGATATCCCAGTAAGCCCCTCTCGCTCCTGCCGCGATCGCATCCGCGAGCTCGCTGTTGTCGTTGTAGTTGTGGTCGGTGGCCTCGGCGTCGGGCTGCTCGGCCATAGGCTCGAAGAACCTCTCGTCGCCTGCGATCAGATCCTTGACCACCTTGGCCGGGTTGGGACCCAGGCCCGGGGAGATGTAGAACGTCGGTCGGAAGAAGTCGACCGGGCCCGCGTACTTACGCCGCAGGCCGGGATTGGTTTCGAGCGGCCCCTCGGCCTGGACGGCGTCCACCATCCCTGTTCCAGGATAGATCCGGATGCCCATGGAGGTTCCTGCGCAATCGGGGTTGATCCGCTTGATGAAGTCGATCGTCTCGGCGGCAGTCTGGGGCGTCTCGCCCGGCCCGCCCAACAGCAGATCGATCATCACTTTGATTCCGTTCTCGCGGCATAGGCGCACCGCGTTGGCGAGGTCCTCGCTCCGGTGCGGCTGGCGATACGTTGCCAGCATCCGCTCGTTAGCGGAATCGCCTGTGAAATTGATGCCGACGCAGCCGGCCTTTCGCATGGCTGCCGCCATTTCCGCGTCGAACGGGGTCACCGCCAGATACGTGTACCACCGCACGCGTTCACCCAGGGACCGGCGGTTCAGTTCCTCGCACACCGCCATCGCGTGACTGCGCGGGACGTTGAACTCCGCATCGCACGTGTGCAGCACGTCGATCTGCTGCCCCAACAGCGACTCGATCTCGTCGGCGATCTCCGCGGGTTTGCGCGACCGCGGAATCGAGCCTTTCGACAGCGGGTCCGCACAGTACAGGCACAGGCGATTGCACCCTCGCTTGGTCTCGAACCCGATCTGTCCTCCTCGCGCGAAATACGTTCGATTATCGACCATGTTGCGCCGGATGGGCAGGGAAAGATCCGCAGGCCAGGCCGGTTCGTTGACGACGATGCGCTCGCCCTGCCGCCAGAGGAGCCCTGGAACCTCGGCGAAATTCCGGCCGTTGCGAGACTGTTGATAGAGGGAGATCATGGCAGCCTCGCCGTCGCCGCGGACGCCGAAATCGACGCCGGTGTATTCGACGACCTGCGGGGCAAAGACGGAGAACCCCACGCCCCCCACGACAATTGGGGCATCGCAGAGAGTCCGAAGATCCTGCACGAGTCTGGCCAATCCAGGCACGAACCACTCGGCACTGGGCCAGAAGCAGTCGTCCACGTTGCGGAACGACAGCCCGACAAGAGAAGGACCGTGAGAAGCGAAGTACTCGCGAATTGCCTTCTGCGGATTGTCACAGAGAGCCAGGTCGAGAACGCTCGCTTTGATTCCCGCCCGCGCGCAGGCCTCCGCCACGTATTCCAGCCCGATCGGTGCAATCGGCGGCACCATTCGGTTCGTATTGATGAGGGTCAGCATAGGCCGACATCTTACCGGCCCTTGGCTCGCTCGGCAAGACGAAGAAGAAGGGCTGTGTCACCGTCCCCGCGTTTTCACGCGGTCTGCTGCTCTTTCTGCTTGTTCTTCTTCTCGGCGAAGAGGGCCAGGATGATGCCCAACTCATACAGACCGTACAGGGGTATCAGCAGTGAGATCATCGAGAGGACATCGGGAGGCGTGGCTATGGCGGCGCCAACCGCCATGCCCAGAATCACGAACTTGCGGACTCTGCGCAGCGTCGCAATCGAAACCAGGCCTGTCCGGACCAGGATGAAGATCGCGATCGGCGTCTGGAACGCGATGCCGAAGACCAGCATCAGGACCGTCACAAAGGAGATATAGCGGTCGAGAGTCCAGTTGCTCGCCGTGCCTACGAGATCGCCGAACCCCAGAAAGAAATTGAGCGTCAGCGGCGCGATGACGAACAGGAAGAACAAGGCGCCAATGACGAACAGGGCAGTGGAGAACGGGACCGCGGTGTGGACATATTTCCTTTCGGCCGGATACAGACCCGCGGCGACGAACATCCAGAGCTGATAGAACACCCAAGGCGAAGTGAGGATCAGGCCGGCGATGAAAGATACCTTCATGTAGGCAATGAAAGCATCGGCCGGTGCCAAGACCTGGAGCCGGGCGAAAGTCGGCAGCTCCGTGTCGCTTGCGGCGCCCCATGCCTTGTTGCTCCAGGCATCGACGGAATCCAAGGAAACCTTGCGGAGGAACTCGACTCGGTTGGGATCGAACTGGGGTGCGTTGGGATCCAGGCTCGCCGTCAGTGTCGTGAAGAACAAATCGACAAACGTGGTCATCTCGGCCTTCTTCCGTGGCGTTTCTTTTTCACGGATCCACTTGCCCATCGCATTGACATAGGGCTTCTCGATGAACTCCAGGATGCGCGTGCCGAAAGCCATGGCGACGATGGCTCCGAGGGTCAGGCCCATGATCGCCAGGATCAGGCGGGCGCGGAGCTCCTCCAGATGATCGCCGAGGGACATCGTGCAGTTTTCGGGGTCGAGGATCTTCCTGATCTTGGCCATGTCACCGACACTATCGAAACAAGAGGGATCGAAGGGCTACCGCGCCGCGATCATTTCTTCGTGGAGGACTTGTCGTCGGAAACCGCGTCGGCACCGGTCTTCTTCACGTCGTCCACCAGTTCGTCCGTGGATTCCTTGGCCTCATTGATGCCCTTCTTGAACTCCGTGAGGCTCTTGCCCACGCTGCGAGCCAGTTCGGGCAGCCGCTTGCCGAAAATCAGCAGCGCGATGACCAGAATGACCAGCCATTCCGTGTGGCCGGGCAAGCTCATGAACGCCAACATCTGCATCGATTCAGTCATTGCATTCTCCTTGCGGCCGTTCGCGTACCGCCAACGCCAATACTTTCACACTTGGGATTCAACCTGGATTTATGTGGCCCCCGCTGCGTAGCGCCTTCGCGACGCCCTTGCAGCCCCGTCACAAATGGAAGTATAGAGCCCAACCGCCATTGCGTCAACAGAAAAACGACCCATGTGTCAACGCGACCGCTCCGCCGCCTCTGGACAACCGCCCTGGCCTTCTTCAGTCGGTCAGTGCTTCACCTGGCCTGTACATTACACCCACAATGTCCTATAAGTTCCGTGCGACCGCGTCTGAGAACCGATCCGCAAAGGCTGCTTTCATCTGCAATTCGTGATCTGTCAGGCGAGGCAATAACCCTTAACGCCTTATGCCATCGCAACTTACATTCAGACTTTTCATTTTCTTCTTGCAGGGATGGCTCTATTTCGGCTATAATACCCTCACTGCTTGAGTTAGAAGTAAGTGGATCCTGGGGGGTAGAAAATGGTTATGAGCAGATTCTACTACGAGATCTGGTTGCCTTTCACGATGACCAAGCGTCGCATCTTGGTCCTGGCGATCGCCAGTTATATGGCTTTGTGCTGATCCATACCGAAGGCGGGGAGTTTGCAGATTCTCCCCTCTGAAGCCGACGGATGGTCCAAGCCAACAACAAAATGAGGGGCCTGTGTCATGAGATACAGGCCCCTCTCTCTATTCACTTCTTGTCCTGGGGCCAAGCACGCCCTGGACCGCGTCTGTCATGCTTTACGGCTGAACTGCAGAGCGACCGAAGCCGATGTCGTCGATGAACACCAGGCCCGAGCCGCCGCTGGCGGCGCCCTTGGCGCCGATGCCGATCGTGAGTTTCTTGACTCTGGTGAAGTTCACGCCGTTGAAGCTGCTCATGGGGATGGTCCACCGAGTCCAGTTGGTTGCGGTCACCGCACTGTCGCTGGTGGCGGTCGCCGACTTGCCGGTGCTGTCGGTCACGGTCAGGTACATGGGAGCCGCGTCGTTGAAGATGGGGGCGTTGATGATCGCGCCCCGCCAGGCGCCGGTCACGTTGCCGGTGGCGGCGATGCCTTCGAAATCGAAGGTCCGATCCACGCCTGCCACGTGCGAGGTGACGCAAATGCCGATCAGGACCGGATCGGTCATCGCGACCTGCGTCTGGCCCACAACGCTCCAGGTCTTGCCGTCGGTGGAGACGTAGCCGCTGAAGTTGCCGCCGGCCCGTTCGATCTTGACCCAGTAAGGAGGCGCGACCACCGTGGTGATGTCGCTGTTGCCCGAGGCGCCGTTGGTGGCGGATCGATACTGGAAGCTGGCGCCGTTGCCGCCGCCTCCGGTGATAACCATCATGGCGTGCATCGAGCCGCCGTTGACGGTGTCGCGAATCATGACGCCGCCTTTGGCCCAGGTGTTGGTGCCGGTGCCGGTGCTGGTCACGCGAGCGATCAGGCTGCCGTCGCCGGTGAGGGTCTTGTAAGCGTAGGTGAATTCATCGCTGTTGTTCCAGATGTCGGCGCCCGCGCCGGTGAGGGACATCTTGCCGCCGGTTTCGGTTACAGCCGTACTGGCCAGGGCCGCGCGGCCTCGGGTCCAGACGGAAAGTTCCGTTGCGCCCGAACCGGTCCAATTCTGGACGGAATCGAACTCCCTCACGGCCTCGCTGTAGTACGGGGCCTTGGTGTTGTCGTAGGCGAAAGGCATCGACTGCGAGCCGCCGTGGACGATCGTCTGCTCGGCGAACGGCGCTGTCATGTACCCGACTGTCGAGCCGCCGTATACCGTATCGGCAATGCCGTCGAACCAGAACTCATAGATCCGACTGCCTTCGCTGTCGGTGTAGCCCTCGAAATCGTCGATGGGCGCGAATTCCTGGGCGGTGAAGCTCCAGACGTCGCCTTCGTAGGCGCCGGCGTCGCCGACCTCATCGACTCTCCAGAAGTACTTGGTGCCGAAGGTCATGGAAGCCGGGGTGTAGCCATGGGTGCTCACGGTGCTGGCGGCAGCGGTGCCTGCGGCGACCGCGGCCTCATCGGTGCCGAAGAAGACCTTGTGCGAGGTGGCCTCGCGTCCGGGCCGCCAATCCAACGAGGCGGTCAGGAGGACATCCGTCGCACCGTCGGCCGGAACGGGCTCTCTCGCCTGGACGGGCACGTAGAAGAACCTGACTTCGCTGAGGCTCACCTGCTGGGCGACGCCGCCCCAGTTGCTGTTGATCGTCAGCCTGACGAACTTGGCCTCGACGCCCCCGAAATCGACGAGCGTATTGGCCGTGTAGGTGGCCTCTGCGGTGGCGCGGGCGAACTCGTGCGGACCTTCCAGCGTGGCCCACGTCTGCCCGTCAGCGGAGTACTCGATGGTGACGTCCTTGGCGCCGAAGCCGACGAAGGCCTCGACGATCTGGTTGGCGTTCCAGACCCACAGTTCGTCGAGCTTGTAGACCTTGTCGAACTCGAACTGGATCCAGTGGGGTTTGGCGTTGCTGCTCATCCACATCTGCGCCAAGTCGATGGAGTGCTGGTCGTCGGCGTTCAGGCCGGAACCGTTGACCGTGTTCTGCGCGGGCGTGTCGGCCCGGCTCTGGCTGGAGGCGGTGGCGACCACGTTCTTGATCGGGTAGGAGAACGGTTCGGCTGTGAAGCTCCAGACCGGCCCTTTGAAGATCGTGTTGTCAGGGGCGGCATTCACTTCGTCGACGCGCCAGTAGTAGACCGTTCCAAATTCGAGCAGATTGACCACGTCATAGGCGGCGGCCGTCTGGCCTTGACTGACGAGAACACCCTTGGGATTGGCCCGCGAGGCGTCGTTGACGTCGGCGAACGACGTGCCCAGGTAGACATCGTGCGTCGCGGCGTATTGGCCGGCCACCCAGGCCAGCGTGACGTCCCGGTGGACGTCCTTGTCGCCGTCCGCAGGGGTCGGCGACGTCGCGGCGCCGGTGAGCAGGTCGTTGCCGGTCATGATCTCCTGGACCTCCGCCTGCGTCAGGCTGCGGTTGTAGACCCGCACGTCGTCGATCATGCCCAGGAAGCTTCGATTGACGCCTTCATTCGTCCTGCCGATGACCACATTGGCGGTGTCGGCCGCTCCGGGCAGGGTAATGCCCGAGCCGCCCGTGCCGGCGGCCTGGCCATTGATGAAGTACGCATGAGTGCCCTTGACGACCATGCCGCAGACGTGAACCCATTCGTTCAGTGGCGGCAGCGTTGCGGTACTGAGGGTTCCCACGCCGGCCGTGCTGAAGTGCAGGGCACGCGACGCCTCGGTATACAGGTTGTAGGATCGCTGGCCTTCCTGTTTGCCGATGATGCCCTGCCAGGGGTCGCCGTTGGGAGCGTTGTATCGCTGCGGGTTGATCCAGACCGCTACGGCCACTTCGCTGCTGACGTTCAGACTCGTGTTGTGCGGCACGGACACGAAATCGTTCACCCCGTCGAACTTCAGGGCGCTGCCGAACACGCCGGGGGCCCAGGTGGGACCGTTGGTCAGGGTGCCGTGGTTGCCGAACTGGGATGAGTCGCCTGCCACTGCGCCGGCCCCCTCATCGAACCACCACCAGCCGATGAGGCTGGGATCCACGCCGGCGAACGCCGGGATCGCAGGCCCCACGAGCAAGGCACACAACATCGCTGGAATCAATCGTCTCGACATACGGTTCCTCCTTCAGATATGCATGATTCAACCTGTTCGGTTCACACAACCTCTGGGACTCTGCCGGCTCCTCCTGGAGTGCGATAGGGTCGCCCGGTAGGCTCCGGGACGGCAGCCACGACAGACCTTATCTTTCTTTTTACGCGATAGAAGCCTCCAAAGTCAAGGAAAAGCTCGTCCGACGGAGAAAACTCCGCCGAGTTCGGATTCGGCGTCGCCCCAGGCGACGCGCAGCGTTGACAAGCCTCTTCGCTGCGGGTAGAATTGGAGTCTGGATAGAAAGAATATGGCAGTCAGGAGCGATCATGCAGGCACGACTGAGGTTCTTGGGGGCCGCTCGGAATGTGACCGGCTCGCGGCACATGCTGGAGGTCGATGAAACGAAGATTCTTGTCGATTGCGGATTGTACCAGGAGCGACAGTTCGTCTCGCGAAACTGGGCGCCGTTCGACGTCCCTCCAGCGAGCCTCAAGGCGGTCTTGTTGACCCACGCCCATCTCGACCACTGCGGTCTGCTGCCCAAGCTGGTGAAAGAGGGCTTCAAGGGGAGGATCTTCTGCACGAGCGCGACTGCAGAGATCGCCAAGATTATCCTCATGGACGCTGCGAAGATTCAGGAAGAAGACGCTGCGTTCAAGAAAAAACGACACAAGAAGGAGGGACGCGAAGGCCCTCACGGCGACCAACCCTTGTACACGGCCGGCGACGCCGAGAAGTGCTTCCCCCTCTTCGCTCCCGTCGAGTATGGGGACACCGTGAAGATCGCTCCGGGGTTGGAGGCGGTCTTCTCGGAGGCAGGGCATGTTCTGGGCTCGTCTTTCATCAACGTGGGCTTCTCGCAGAACGGGGACGCTCGCAACGTGCTGTTCTCGGGCGACGTCGGCCGCAAGAACCGCCCGATCATCCGGGACCCCGACGGAGCCACGCACGGCGATTACGTTCTGGTCGAATCCACCTACGGCGACCGCGTTCACGGCGGCCGCGAGGACATCAAGGCCGCGATCGGCGAGGTGATTTGTCAGACGCGCGCCGCCGGCGGGAATCTGATCGTGCCCAGTTTTGCCCTGGAACGAGCCCAGGAACTGCTCTATTTCATTCACGAGCTTCAGCACGAGGACGCGATCCCGCACGTGATGGTGTTCCTCGACAGTCCCATGGCCAGCGCGATCACGAAAGTGTTCCGCAATCACCCGGACCTCTTCGACGGTGCGATGCGGCGTCTGATGCAGAAACACGAGTCACCGTTCGCATTCGACGGCCTGAAATTCACCGAGAGCACGAAGGAATCCAAGGCGATCAACACAATCAAAGGAACGGTCGTCGTCATCGCGGGCTCCGGCATGTGCACGGCCGGGCGAATCAAGCACCACCTGGCGAACAACATCGCCCGGCCCGAGAGCACGATCATGTTCGTCGGCTACCAGGCCATCGGCACGCTTGGACGTCGAATCGTCGATGGCGACCCGGAGGTGCGAATCCTCGGGGCCAACTACCCTGTCAAGGCGCGCGTCGTCCAGATCCATGGTTTCTCGGCCCACGCGGACAAAGAGGAACTGATCGAGTGGCTCAGCTCGCTGCGGAAGCCTCCGCGAAAGCTCTTCGTCGTCCATGGCGAAGCCCAGAGCGCTGAACACTTCAGCCAGTTCATCCACGAGCGAACCGGTTGGGACGTCGCGGTCCCCGACTATCAGGAAGAAGTGGTCCTCAACTGAGTGCCATCGTCGCAGGGGGCGAGTCTTCCCTACGCAACCGAAGACACTCGTCGCTGAGGTTCAATCTTCCGGCAGGGGTTTGCCCTTGGTCTCCGGCGCCCAGATCAGAGCGACCATCCCAAGCACGAAGATCAACGACAACACGGTGGCTGCTTTGCGGAAAGGCTCGCCCACGCCTGCGTGCGTCAGTTGGCTGTTCGCATAGGCCAGCATCAGCGGGAAGGGAGCGGCCAGATACCGGACCGTGTTGTAGCAGAAACCCACCCCTGTCCCGCGAAGCCGCGTGGGGAACAACTCCGGAAAGTAGATCGAATACCCGCCGAAGACCGACAACTGCGCGAACCCCATCATGGGCAGCATCCAGTAGGCGTCCCGGCCGGACCGCAGGCTGTTGAAGACGAAGACCGTCACGATCAAACAAAGCGCAAACGCTCCGAAGAAAGCGGGTCGTCGACCGAACCGCGTCGCGACGACGGTGAAAGTCAGCATGCCGAAGAAGGACCCGACATCCTGCAGGGCCATTCCGTATCCTCGCACGATGTCGATGACTCGTTGCGGCTGACCCTGCAGGGCCGTGGAAATCAACTCCGGGGAAAAGAAGCCGATGCCCCACAATCCCGCCATGCCTGCCAGGCCCAGGCCGACTCCGACCAGGAGGTTGCGTCGCCAGAGCGGGTGACGAACCATGTCGGGGATCGAGCCGAAGCGTTTGGATGCGTCTGGGCTTTGGCCCGCCTGGCGTTTCGCCTCCTTCCATCGTTCCGGCTCTCGCAGCAGGAGAATGATCGGGACCACCAGGATGGCGGGCAGAACGCCGATGAAGAACATAATTCGCCAGCCGGACAGGCCGAACAGGACGTTCGCTTCGCCCGGATGCACCCTGGTGCTCACGAGGGAAGCGATGATGTTGCCCAGGGCCGACACCGTCTGGAGCGAGCCCAGAGCCACCGCGCGGAACCGAGCGGGGACGCTCTCGGCCACCAGCGTCGTGGCGGCGCCGAACATGCCGCCGACTCCGAGACCTGCCAGAAAGCGATAGATCAGGAACTCCGTTCCGTTTCTCGCGAAGCCCGACAGGCCCGTGAATCCCGAATAGATCAGCAGCGCCACAACCATCGTCTTGACTCGTCCCCACCGGTCGCTCATCATCCCGAAGATGATGCCGCCGGTGGCCCAGCCGATCATCATCATGCTCGTGGCGCCCATGCCCCAGTTCTTCACCGCGGTGTCGGCGGCCGCAGCTCCGCCCAGGACCTCCCGCAGAGCGGGCTCGCGACAGAGGGTGAAGATCCGCTGGACCATGCAGTCGAACAACCACCCGCTGGAAGCGAGGATCACCACTACCCAATGGTACCAGCTCAATTCCCTCCACCAGGGCGCCTCGACGGCGAGTTCATTTGGGACTGCCGATTCAGCCATCTGTTTGGACTCCTTTTCCCAGGTTGTGCTGTATCGCGACGGACGCCCTTCTGTCGGAGTTCCGCCTGACGCAGGGAAGCCGTAGTGTACAATCTTCATTCTGGCGAGCCAATTGATTTCGCTGCGAACGCCGTTTGCGGGCGGAAATGGCGGTTCCCAACGGGCTGTACGCCGGCGAGCTCGAGGGCTATAATCGCTGGCGTCAGAGAAGACCGCGACAAACGAACGTCATAGGAGAGAATAGATGACCGATCAGAGACATCAGGCCATGAGTCGGCGGGGATTCCTTGGCGGCGCCGCGGCGGCTGCGGCATTCACAGTCGTTCCTCGCAGCGTGCTGGGAGGCGCCGGCCAGACGCCGCCGAGCGAGAAGATCAACGTCGCCATCATCGGCACGGGCGGCCAGGGCATCGTCAACATGAAGCAGCTTTTTCAGGAGCCTGACGTTCGCATCGCGGGCCTGTGCGACATCAACGACGAGAGCGACTACAGCATGTTTTATTACGGCGGCACCGCGGGTCTCAAGCCCGCGCTCGATCTGGTCCGCCAGCAGTACGGCGGACCCTGCCCCACCTACCGCGACTACGACGAGATGCTCGACAAGGAGAATATCGACGCGGTGCTGGTGGCCACGCCGGACCATTCGCATGCGGTCGCCTGCCTGGCCGTGATGGCCAAGGGCAAAGGGCTCTACTGTGAGAAGCCGCTGTGCCGAACGGTGTACGAGACGCGCGTCGTCACCGAGGCCGCCCGCAAGGCCGGCGTCGCCACGCAACTCGGCAACTTCGGCCACTCCAGCGAGGACATCCGCCTGTATTGCGAGTGGATCTGGGACGGCGCGATCGGCGACGTTCAGGAGGTTCACGCCTGGACCAACACCGGGGCCCGCCGCTGGAGCGATCTGACCGGCCGGCCGAAGGACACGCCCCCGGTGCCCGCCGGCTTCGATTGGGAACGCTGGCTCGATCCCGTCCCGCCCCGGGCGTATCACCCCGATTACGCGCCGGTTCGCTGGCGGGCGTGGTGGCAATTCGGCTCGGGCACCATCGGGGACTTCGCCGTCCACCACCTGGACCCGGCCTTCTGGGCCCTGAAGCTGGACCAGGCGGACCGCTACCAGGTCGAGGCCAGCAGCTATGGCGCGACGCAAGAGGTCTGCCCCGCTGCCTCGCTGGTCCACTACCACTTCCCGGCCCGCGCGGGCATGGCGCCGGTTCGGATCAGTTGGTACGAAGGCGGCATCATGCCGCCGCGACCGGCCGAACTGGAGGCGGGCCGCAACGTCGAAACCAACGGCATTCTGTTCATCGGCACCAAGGGCACCATCCTGGGCGAAGGCTGGGGCCGCTCGCCGCGGATCATTCCCGAGACCAAGATGCGGGCGTACAAGCGACCCGCCAAGACCCTGCCTCGCGTGGCGGGTCATCATCGCAACTGGCTCGATGCGGTCAAAGGCAAGGGCCGACCGAGCACGCATTTCGACTACGCGGGCCCGCTGACGGAATTCTGCCTCATGGGCAACGTCGCCCTGCGGGCCGGCAAGAAGCTCGACTACGACCCAAAGGCGATGATGATCACGAACGTCCCCGAGGCCAACAACTTCATCCGGCCGATCTACCGCGAGGGCCGGACGCTGTAAGCGTCCTATTCGTCCCATCCGTCTCATGAGTCCCATAGGACCGATAAGACCTAATGAGTTTTGACGAGAAAAACCGGGAATGATTGGGTACAAGCTCCAGCGGGGAACTCCTCGCACGACACCATGACGAGCGGGGACGCTTGTCCTACGAAGATCGGCCTTCGGCCGGTTCGGACTACCGAGCTTGCTGGTCAAAACTCATTAGGGCTCATGGGACTCTCGTGAGCCATTGACTCGGCCCATTCGCATCGGTTATACTGTTCTCTACAGATCGAGAGCGAATCCGTCCACTTGCGGAGGACTCACGTATGGGGTTTGTGCAACCGGCGGATGGTGCGCTCGGTCCGGGATTCCGGAGAGGAGAACAAACATGGCCGCGACCAAACCTACGCTTACCGGACGGGCGATCTTCCTGCTTCTGACCACAGGCTTCCTCGGCTTTCCCATCCAGGCCAAGTACGGTGGCGGCGTCGGAACTCTGGAGAACCCCTATCTGATTTTTACTGCCGAACACCTGAAGACCGTCGCAACCGAACCTGATGACTGGAACAAACACTTTCGGCTGATGGCGGACGTGGATCTGGAGGACTCTGCAGGTGGGATGTCTCACTTCTTGGGCGAACTCGAGAGGCCCTTCACCGGCACCTTCGACGGCAACGCCCATACAATCTCGCACTTCACCTGCATCCGGCCCGATGCAGACAACGTGGGGCTTTTTGGGTACGTTCTCGGCATAGATGCACAGATCAAGAACCTGGGCCTGATCGATCCGAACGTTCACACGGAGACGGGAGACCAGGTAGGGGCTCTTGTGGGGCGCCTTCAGGAAGGAACCGTCACCTGCTGCTATGTGCGGGGCGGCCGCGTCTCGGGTCACCAGATGGTCGGCGGATTGGTGGGACGAAACCACGGAACCGTCATCAACTGCTTCGTGGAGGGGGGAACTGTGTCCGGGGACTACTATGTGGGGGGCCTTGTGGGTCATGCGCATTCCGGAAGTATAATCGAGTGCCATGCTGCGAGTCGAGTCATGGGCTACTATCGTGTCGGAGGGCTGATTGGCTCCAATCGGGCCGCCGCAATTGTTCGTTGCCGCACAGAGGGCAGTACGTCGAACGGCGCTCCAATCGGTGGTTTGGTGGGCCAGAACATCAGCGGCGCCATTACGGACTGTTATGCGACCGGCGCGGTCGCCGGGCGTGGTGCGGGCGGTTTGGTGGGCGACAACAGTGGCACATTGCTCCGCTGTCATGCGACCGGCGGTATCACAGGCGGCGGAGGCGGGCTTGTGGGAACCAATGACGGCACGGTCGCGGACTGTTACGCAACAGGAGGCGTTTCAGGTAGTGGCCATGTTGGGGGGCTTGCAGGACGGAACCACGACCATGGCGTAATCAGGAATTGCCATGCCACAGGTGCTGTACGATCAGACGGCACTGCCGGCGGCCTGACTGGTTTCAGCAGCGGTCTCATCGCAAACTCTTGTGCGAGTGGCGCCGTCACAGGCGGCGATACCACCGGAGGTCTGGCGGGGCTCACGATCAACGGCCTCTGCGTCAACTGTTATTCGACCGGCGACGTAACCGGCCAACGCTATACCGGCGGCCTGATTGGACTTCTCAACGGCAAGCTTTCACACTGCTATGCCGTGGGACGGGTCAAAGGGACAGAGGATGCCGGCGGCCTGGTCGGTAATGGCGGGAGCCAGAGCGTGGAAGACTGCTTTTGGGACATTCAAACGAGCGAACAGACCGCCGGGGTAAACGGCGACGGCAGAACCACGGCCCAACTGCAGACCTCGCACACATTCCTTGCCGCCGGCTGGGATTTCATTGGCGAGACGACCAATGGCGTCGAGGATATCTGGTGGATTCTCGAAGGCGAGGACTACCCGCGGTTGTACTGGGAACTGGGGGAGGATCGGTGAGCGGGGGTACTTGCCCCCAAGAGGAAGCTGATCGCGCGGAAGATAACACCTTACGGCATCACTACGAACGCGTTCGCGAGTCGGTGCCTGTGCTGCGGTTCCCATCCCCCTTTTTGTGTTGTCGCCGGGCCGGCCCCGGGGTATATTGCCGGCGGTCTTGCGTTGCCGGTTTGGTCATAACTCACCGGAATCTCGAACCTCCAGTAAGGGGACAGACTCATGACGAGCGAACACACCGAAAGACATCCGATCCGAACCACCTGTTGTCCGTGCGGCGGGCATGGACATTCCGCCGGCGGGGTCAGCCGGCGCAGCTTCCTGCAGAGCGTCAGCGGCGCGGCGGCCGTCGGCACGGCCTTGAGCGGCCTGACGTGGTCGGCCGTTTCCGCGGCCGACACCGGCAGTCGCGCCGGACCCCAGCGGCGGGCCCTGGTCGTCCGACCGATCCTCACCTACGACATCCCGACGCCGCGGCCTCAGACGAGCTGGCGGAATTGGGGCGGCATCCAGACCCAGCAGCAGGCCGAGGAGGAGCTGGGCCGGATTCAGAAGGAACTCGATCAGATCAAAAAGCGGGCGGATTTCCCCATGGAAATCGTCACTCCCGTGGGCATCCGCAACGCTCAGGACCTGGCGAAGATCACCGATCTTGGCCAGGCCGACGTCTGCATCATTTACGCCGCCGGCGCGGGCATGAACCTCTTCGATGAGATCGCCAAACAGGCCAAGAACACGATCATCTTCTGCCGGCACAAGTCGGGGCCGGTTTACCTGTGGTACGAGATCATCAGTCCCCGCTACCTGCGTCAGCACACCGACGCACTGAAGGTCGAAAAGGTCGACGAGGGCGACGTGATCGTGGACAACCAGGACGAGATCCTCTGGCGGCTGCGGGCCCTGTGCGGCCTGCAGAACACGCTGGGCACGAAGATCCTGTGCATCGGCGGGCCCGACGCCTGGGCTCAGCCCCGCGACGTGGTGCCGAACCTCGTTCGAGACGTCTGGAAATTCGATATGCAGACGGTCTCCTACGACGACCTGGGCAAGCTGATCAAGGAGGCTCGCGCCGATGCCGCCACCGTCGCCCGGACGAAGGAGCGGGCCGCCGCTTATCTCAACGGCAAAGGCGTCAAGCTCGAGACCAAACGGGAGTTTGTCGAGAACGCGTTCCTGCTGGAGCAGGTCTTCCTCGGCCTGATGAAGACCGCCAACTGCCAGGCGATCACCATCAACGGCTGCATGGGCACGATCATGCCGCTGGCGGAGACCTCCGCGTGCCTGACGCTGACCCTGCTGAACGACTCGCACTACATGGCGTTCTGCGAATCGGACTTCGTCGTGATCCCGTCGGGCGTCCTGCTGGGGAACATCTCGGGCAGACCCCAGTTCCTCAATGACCCGACGTACCCCCACGACGGCATCATCACGCTGGCTCACTGCACGGGGCCCCGCATGATGAACGGCAAAGACCTGGAGCCCGTCCGGATCCTCACGCACTTCGAGTCGGATTATGGGGCCGCCCCCAAGGTCGAAATGAAGAAGGGAGAGATCGTCACCAACATCATCCCGGACTTCCTCGTAAAACGATGGGTCGGCCTGACGGGCAAGATCGTCGACGTCCCGTTCATGGACATCTGCCGCTCGCAGATCGACATCAGCTTCTCCTGCGACAGCAAGGTGCTGGCCGAGCGGATGCCCGGCTTCCACTGGATGACCTGCTACGGCGACTACATGAAGGAGATCGGCTACGCCTGCAAGAAACTCGGAATCAAGTGGGAAGCCCTGACTGCGTGACCTTTGGCATCACAGGCCCCCATGCTCTTTACAAGCACAATTTCGGAGCCGGACGGGCAGCATGTCCGGCTCCGCCCTTTTCGCACTCGGAGGCAAGAAATGAAATACTCGCGTTCGATCCTGACTTCGATGGTGCTCGCATCGGCCCTTTCGGTCCAGGCCGCCACGACGATCCATGTTTCGCCTAATGGAAACGACCGGTGGTCCGGGCAGATCGCCCAGCCCAACGCCCAGAAGACGGACGGCCCCGTCGCCACCCTCCAACGGGCGAGGGACATCCTTCGGCAGAAGCGGTCGCAGGACGAGCAGTCCCGCGTGGTCGTGGCGGACGGCCGCTATTCGATGACGGAGCCCTTCTCGCTGGCCCCGGAGGACAGCGGAGTCACGTATGAAGCCGCAGCGGGAGCCCGCCCGGTCTTTTCCGCCGGCAGAGCGATCCAGGGCTTCGAACCCGTGGAGAACGGCCTCTGGCGGGCCCGCGTGCCCGGCGTCGCCGAGGGAAAATGGCAATTCGAGCAGTTGTTCGTCAACGGCCGACGGGCCACGCGGGCCAAGACGCCCAACAAGTTCTATCAATACATGGGCCAGACGAGCGAGACGCCCATCGAGGGCAAACCAGGCCAGTTCGTCCGCACGACGGCAGTGCCCGCCGAGACGCTGTCGCCCTTGAAGGGCCTCAGTGACGCGGAGATTCGCAACGTCGTGATCGTGGCCTATCACAAATGGTGCATCACGCAGCGGCGTCTCCAGAGCGTCGATTTCGAGAAGAATCAGATCGTCACCACCGGCGAGGCCCTCAAGACCTACTCCGGCTGGCCCGCGGGCACGCGGTTCCACCTGGAGAACTTCAAAGCCGCCCTGGACGAGCCGGGCGAGTGGTTCCTGGCCCCCGGCGGGACGCTCTATTACAAGTCCCGACCGGGCGAAGACATGGCTAAGGCCGATGTGGTCGCGCCGCTGACGATGAAGCTGGTCGTCATCGAAGGCCAGCCTCAGGCCGGCAAGTTCGTCGAACGCGTCACGTTCAAAGGACTGAGCTTCCAACACCAGGGCTACACGCTTCCGCCTGGGGGCTACGAGCCTTACCAGGCGGCCTACGCCACCGAGGCCGCGGTCATGATCGACGGCGCTCGCAACGTCGTGATCCAGGACTGCGCGATCGGCTGCGTCGGAGAATATGCGGTCTGGTTCCGCCAGGGATGCCAGAACTGCCGGATCGAGCGGTGTCTCATGGAGGACCTCGGCGCAGGCGGCGTGCGAATCGGCGAAGGCCAGATCCGGCCCGACGAGGACTCCCGCACGCACCACATCACCGTGGACAACAACATCATCCGCCACGGCGGGAGGATCCAGGCCGAGGGCGTGGGCGTCTGGATTGGCCACAGCGGCGACAACGCCGTCACGCACAACGAGATCGCCGACTTCTTCTACACCGGCATCTCCGCCGGCTGGCACTGGGGATATCAGCAGAGCCTGGCCAAACGCAACAACATCAGCTTCAATCGCGTCCACCATCTTGGGTGGGCGGTCCTGAGCGACATGGGCGGCATCTACACGCTCGGGCCCTCCGAGGGAACGGTCGTCAGCCATAACGTCTTCCACGACATCTACGCATACTCCTACGGCGGCTGGGGTCTCTACACCGACGAGGGCAGCACCGGCATCGTGATGGAGAAGAACCTTGTCTACAACACCAAGACCGGCAGCTTCCACCAGCACTACGGCAAGGAGAATACCATCCGCAACAACATCCTGGCCTTCAGCAAGCTGCACCAGGTCCAGGCCACGCGGGTCGAGGAGCACCTGTCCTTCACATTCGAGAAGAACCTCGTTTACTGGGAAACCGGCCCCCTGCTGGCCGGACGCTGGCAGGAGATCCGCATCAACATGGACAACAACTGCTACTGGAACGCCGCGGGCCAGGAGATCCAGTTCGCCGGACTCTCGCTCGATCAATGGCGTCAGAAGAAGAACCACGATCAGAATTCCGTCATCGCCGACCCCGGTTTCGTCGATGCCAGGGGCCTCGACTTCCGCCTGAAGCCCAACTCCCCTGCCCTGAAGATCGGCTTCGAGCCGTTCGATTACGCGAAGGCGGGCGTCTATGGCGATGCCGCTTGGATCGCCAGGGCCAACGAAGTGAAGTTCCCGTCGCTGGAATGGCCGCCGCAGGGCCCCAAGGGAGCCGAGTAAGGAGAGAGCACGATGAGAAACTGCCCCATGGTGATCGCGTCCCTGGCTGTTGTCCTGGGGAGTCTGTCTGCACAGGCCGCGACGATCTATGTGTCACCCGCCGGCAACGATGCCTGGACCGGCCTGGGCGCCGATGTCCCTGTGGCGACGCTCGAACGCGCAAGGGACCTGCTCCGACAGACGAAAGGCCCGGGATCACGGGTCATCGTTGCGGACGGACGCTACACGCTGCGACAACCGTTCGTCCTCACGCCCGCCGACAGCGGTGTCGTCTACGAGGCTGCGCCGGGAGCGAGGCCGGTCTTTTCGGGCGGACGGGTCATTCGTGGATTCGAGCCTGCCGGCAACGGCCTGTGGCGGGCAAAGATCGATGGCGTGGCCGACGGGGCCTGGTACTTCGATCAGTTGTTCGTCGACGGCCGCCGCGCGACGCGGGCGCGGACTCCCAACAAGTTCTACTACTACATGCTCGACGTGCAGGAGGAAACGCTGGTCAAAGGCTCGGGCAATAGACCCCAGCGGGCCAGGCAGACCGTCACCGTCCGACAGGACGATCTGTCGCCGCTCTTTGGGCTCTCCGACCGCGAGTTGCGCGACGTCCAAATGGTGGTCTATCACAAGTGGGACAACACGACCCGCTTCATCGAAAGCCTGGACAGGAGCGAGTCGGCGATCGTCACCACGGGCGAAGGCCTCAAACCCTGGAACTCCTGGGGCAAAGGCGACCGCTATCATCTGGAGAATTTCCGTGCGGCCCTCGATGCGCCGGGCGAGTGGTTCCTTTCTCGCGACGGCTGGCTCTACTACGTGCCCCTCGAAGGCCAGGACATGGCGAAGGTGGAGGTCGTGGCCCCTGTCGTCGAGAAGTTCGTCCTCTTCGAAGGCGACGTCCAGAGCGGCAAGTGGGTCGAGAACATCACGATCAAGGGGCTGACGTTCCTGCACGGCGAGTACCGCATGCCGCCGGGCGGGTTCGAGGCCAGTCAGGCCGCGTCTCCAATCGACGCAGTCGTCATGGCCGACGGGGCCCGCAACGTCGCGATCGAAGACTGCGAGTTCGGACACTTCGGCCGGTACGGCGTCTGGTTCCGCAAGGGGTGCCGGGACTGTGCGCTTCGCAAGTCCTACATCCATGACTTCGGCGCAGGCGGCGTCCGCATCGGCGAATCGACCGTTCCGAAGAGCGAGCGGGAGCAGACCGGTCACATCACGCTCGACAACAACGTCATCCGCCACGGCGGGCGGATCTTCCCCAGCGCAGTCGGCGTCTGGATCGGCCACAGCGGCGACAACACCGTCACGCACAATGAAATCGCAGACCTCTACTACACCGGCATCTCCGCCGGCTGGATCTGGGGCTACTCCGGCAGCCTGGCCAAACGCAACGACATCCGCTTCAACCGCGTCCACCACCTCGGTTGGGCGGTCCTGAGCGACATGGGCGGCATCTACACGCTCGGGGCCTCCGAAGGCACGGTCATCGCCAACAACGTCTTTCACGACATCTACGCGTACTCCTACGGCGGCTGGGGTCTCTACACCGACGAGGGCAGCACCGGCATCCTGATGGAGAAAAACCTCGTCTACAACACCAAGACCGGCAGCTTCCACCAGCACTACGGCAAAGAGAATACCATCCGCAACAACATCCTGGCCTTCAGTAAGCTGCACCAGGTCCAGGCCACGCGGGTCGAGGAGCATCTGTCCTTCACGTTCGAGAAGAATCTCGTCTTCTGGGAGACGGGCTCCCTGTTGGCCGGTCCCTGGACGCAGGTCAAGGTGAACATGGACAAAAACTGCTACTGGAACGCGGCGGGCCAGGACGTGACGTTCGTCGGTATGTCACTCGAACAGTGGCGACAGAAAGGGCACGATCTGCACTCGGTCATTGCGGACCCAGGCTTCGTCGACGCAAAGAAACTCGATTTTCGTCTCAAGCCCGACTCCCCTGCCATCAAGATCGGCTTTGAGCCCTTCGATTACACGCGAGCCGGCGTCTACGGTGAGGCCGCCTGGATCGCCAAGGCCAACGAGGCGACGTATCCGCCCGTCGAGTGGCCGCCGGACCCGCCTGCGATGGCGATCAACGACGGTTTCGAGAGGCCTGCGGTCGGCGCAAAGCCCTCCGGCGCCGAGGTCAACGTCGAGAACAAGGGGGATTCCATCGAGGTGACCGATGAATTTGCCGCCGGCGGCAAGCAGAGCCTCAAGATCACGGATTCGCCAGGACTGCGGAACGCATTCAATCCACACCTGGTGTACTCGCCCAACCACAGCAGCGGCGTGACCCGCTGTTCGTTCGATCTGCGAATCGGCCCTGGCGCCTCGATCAATCACGAGTGGCGGGACTGGCGGCCCTCGCCCTACGCGGTCGGCCCCAGCCTCTGGATCAACGGCACCAACCTCCAGGTCGCCGGCAGAACGCTCATGACTCTGCCGACCGATCGATGGATTCACTGCGAGATCACCGCCGATCTCGGCGAGAACAACAGCCGAACGTGGGATTTGGCCGTCACGCTTCCAGGCGAGAAGCCCAGGGAGTTCAAAGGCCTCAAGGCAGGCAGCAACGCCTTTGAGAGGCTCACCTGGCTGGGCTTCGTCAGCAACGCCACGGACAGGACCGTCTTCTACCTCGACAATCTGGAGGTCACGAGTCAGGCGTCGGCGCCGTAATGAGCCCAACGCCACCAGAATTCGACCGCTACTGCGACGCCTGAGTTTCGGCGCAGGCGTCGATGTGGAGCCGATCGTTCCAACCCAGACCCGCCGCGACCGCCTGCGGGAACTGCCAGGGGCCGGGTGTTTCCACGTGAAGCTGAACGCGATGGCGTTCGGCCGCCAGCGCCACGGCCTGCGGCACGTCCAGGTATCGCAGCACATTGAGGAACGTCGGGCCCTGGGCGTGGGTCGGCGGCAGATCGACAAGATCGAGTCCGCCGATCCCGGACTCAAAGAGCGACGCATACAGCGCGATGCCCGCCATGTCGCCCTGTGCGGTGATCGTCACAGCGGCTTCCGCGGTGGCGTTCAAATGCCTCAGGACTTGTATTGCCCGACGGACGTCCCACACTCGCATGGCGTCGGCCGTCTGTCCCAGGAGCATGAAACGCCGCTGAAATTGGATCTGTTTGCGCTCGTCTCCGCTCCAGGCGTCGGGCCCGATTCCTCGTGGACAGACAAAAGCCATCGGGCCCGAACCCGCCTCCAACGCCGCACGCAGGGAGTCGAAAGCAGCGGGATTCGCATCGGGCAGCGCGTAGCTGCTGAGGTCCTTCTCGAACCGGCTCCGCATGGCCGCCAGCCACTGTCTCCATCCGGCCTGGTCCAGGATGTCCATGCGAACACTTGATGTATTGGGGGCGTCTTGCGTGCTTTGAAGACAGAACAATCTCAGTCGCACGTGCGGCTGGCTGGTGAACTCGAACGCGGTCAGACGTACGCCGTCCGCCTCGACGGACAGGACCCTGTCGACGTCCAGCGGCCCGGCTTCGCGATCGCTGGGCCAGCCTCGGAAGGTCCTCTCGCGGAGCGACTTCATCCAAGCGTCGCGCATCGCAGCCCAATCCTGAGAGGTCTGGGGCGCAGAAGACGGCGACGCCATGGGAACGAATCGCTCCTGGATCTTCGTATTGACCTCGTCGGCGGGCAAGTCCTTGAATACCCGCAGTTGCTCCGGCTCGAAGAACGGTGTCGCCGGCTCGCTGATGGTCGGGTTCTCGCCCTTGAGGAATCGATTGAACCACACGAGCGCGTGAATCCGAAGTTCCTGGGTGTCCTTGTGCGGCCCCTCGGTGATCTGGAGCCCAAGCTTGTCCGCGGCGCCGCAGAGCCGGTAGATCTCGCGGACCTTCTGGTGGACGCGGTACACGCCGTCGAGCGGGAAGATCGTGTCCTTGTCGGTGTTGGAGATCAGCAGCGGCTTGGGCGCGACCAAAGCCGCGACCATGGGGTAATCCCAGCCGTACGTGTTCACGATAAACATACAGTCGCAGTGCCCCTCGACGCAGCCGTCGACGACGTGGTTCTGGAGGTCCGTGATTCCGGCGACAGGCACCGTCGCTTTGATCCGGTCGTCGATCGCCGCGATCCACCAACTGTACGCCCCGCCGCCGGAACGGCCGGTGACGCCGAACCGGGTCGCGTCCACTTCCTTGCGGGTTTCCAGATAATCCAACGCGCGAACGCAATTCCACGTCTCGACGCCCGCGGGGGTATAACCCCGACTGTTCCACCACCACATGTTGTAGCGGTACGTCCCGTGGTGGATGCCCTCGATCTCGCCAAGCTGGACCGTGTCGATGACCAGGCACACGTAGCCGTTGCGGGCGAACCAGGCCCCGTGATGCTGATAGGCGACCTTGTTGCCGTAGCTGACGTTGTCCTTCTTGACCGCGCCATGGCCACAGACGTAGAGAATCGTCGGCGCGGGCTTGTCCAGGTCCTTGGGCACGTACAGATTGCCGGTCACGTACAGTCCCGGCATAGACTGGAAATGCAGGTTCTCGACGGTGAATCGCTCGTGATCGATTGTGCCGGTGACCACGGGATTCAGCGGCGTCTTCTCGGGAAACGGATCGAGCCCGAGCATTTCGAGCAACTGTCGGCGGTAGACCGGCCGTTGGGTCTCCCAGTCCGCCAGCGTCTTGACGTCGCTGAGGCACTGGCTCTGCAGTCTGGCGGTCTCGCTTGCGAAATACTCCGTGAGTCGCTGGTCTGCGGGACGCGCTTCGCCCGCTTGCTTCGCCTGTGCGGCGATGCCGCCCGCGAGGCACAGTAACAACGCGATTGCCATCTTGTTCATTGCGATGCCTCTCATCACTTGGTGCGCCCTCTCCACGAGGTTTCACTCACGTCAATCGAAGAATCAGCAGGTACAACACACGAGCTGCGGTCAGCAGCACCACGAGGAACCCGATGCCGCCGAGCACGTTCACCAGGACGGTGTTTCGTTTGTCTCCCATGATGCCCCTGTGGTTGGCCAGCCACAGAATGGCCGCGGCCATCAGCGGATTGCCGATCACGGTCAACGCCTGGCCGAAGATGATCGCGTCGATCTTCTTGACCGGCGTGTGCAGCACGATCATGGCCACGCCCATCCCGATCAGCAACACGACGACCGTGAACCGGCGCGACCACGGATCGCTCATTTTCGCGGGCTTGCCCAAACCGTCGGCGAGAATCGTCCCGCCGATCATGGCATTGATGACGAAGGGGTTCATCGCCACCGCGAACAGGCCAATGGAAAAGAGGATTCGCGTGGCCGAGCCCAGCAGCGGGCCAAGCTGCGTCGCCAGGACACTGATGTCGTTGGCTTCCTTGCCTCGCAGCATCGCGCCGCTGGTGATCATGATGATCGCGCTGACGCTCGTCAGGACCGCGACGCCTGTGATGGAATCGCCGATGCCTCGGCGGTAATCGCCGATCGTCCAGCCTTTCTCGCGGACAAGATTGCCCTGAAAAAAGGCCGCCGCCACGGAGAAGGTGGTCCCGAGCAGAGAGGCTACGAGAACCATCGGGTCCACGATGCCCGCTTCGCCTCGTTCGGGCAGGGCCAGCGACAGGTTCTCCGGAACGCCGGGGACCAGACCGCGGAGGAGACTGCCGATGTCCGGACGGATGACGAGCAGGTTGACGAGAAAACAACTCAGGATCACCGCCACCATGATCTTCATGATGCGTTCCAGACCCTTGTAGACCTGGCGAAGTGCGAAAATCGAGCCGACGACGAGCCCGTTGAAAGCGATCAGGAAGCCCGTACTGATGAGGTTCAGCGTCTGCGGACTCATTTGTGCAGGATCGCCGAACAGCCGTTTGACGCCAAGCGAGTCAAAGGCGGCCGCGACCGCAAGGTTGTTCGAGAACTGAAAGGCCGCGCAGATCAGGCACAGATTGAGGCCGATCACCGCCGCGACGGGCCGGCCCAGCCGACGGGCGATGAGCGTGCAGGGCGTCGCCTGGCCCACGACTCCGACGCGGGCGGCCATCGTCATGAACGTGCCCATCAGGACCCCGGTGACGATCAGAAGCCAGAGCAGGTCGTAGCCGTACCGCGCCCCGACGTTGGAACTGATCAGAAGACTGCCCGGCCCGAAGACGACGCACGCGGTGATCAGGGCCGGCCCGATCGATCGCCACCACGGGGTTCGGGCAACTGCCACGACGTCTGCCTGTTCCATGGGATTCCTTTCCGGATTGTCTGTGCTGCCCTACACCTGCTCGGGCACAACGAAGGGTTCGCGATAGCTCCCGCGGGCCAGCATATTGGCCTGGTCGGCGAATTCGCCTGTGAAACGCTCAATTCTCGGGTCCATCGTCAGCCAGGGGCCGAGCACGCGGGGCGTCTGTTTCACATCGACGCCGTTGACAAGCAGATGCTCCTGGAATCGCTCGAACGACTCGCCGAGATCCTTGTTGCCCTCCATCCGTTCCACGATTCTGGGCCTCGCCGCTTCTTTGCCCAGGCGATAGGAGATGTTGCCCATCTGGCACAATGCGCTGGAGAGATGGCCTTCGAGCACGTCGGCGTTCAGGTCGCTCACCTTGCGGCTGCGCACCGCCTGGATGAAGTTCTCATGGTGGCCGGCGCCTTCGGTGAGTCGGAATTGCCTGATCCTCTTGCCGTCCTTGTCGTAGGCCCAGCCGCCGGCGAAATAGCCGTTCTCGCACTCGACGATTACTCCGCCATCGTTGACGCCTCGCAGATTGTCCATCGCCGACTCGCCCTTGGCGCGAGGCAGGCCGCGGAGTTCGAAGAGGATCGGCGCCGGTTGGTAGTCGTAGTACACGATCATCGTGTTGGGCGTTTCGCCGTCGTCGATGTAGCCGAATCGTCCGCCCAGGCCCAGCACACGCGGAGCAAGTTCCTGCTTGCCGGCGAACCAGCGACACAGGTCCATGTAATGAATGCCGTTGTTGCCGAAATCCCCGTCGCCGGTCGGCCAGGTCCAGTGCCAATCGTAATGCAGAGCCTTTCGCGTCAGGGGCGCCATGGGGGCCGGGCCGCACCAGAGGTTGTAGTCCACCGACTCCGGCACAGGCTGCGGGCCGTCGACTTTGCCGATGCTGTCGCGGCGCACGTAGACGAAACCCCGGATCAGGGTCACCTTGCCGAGATTGCCCTGGTTGATGTACTCCAAAGCCTCGCGGAGTCCCTGATCGGAGCGACGCTGCATGCCGCTCTGGACGATGCGGCTGTACTTGCGTGCGGCCTCGACCATCTGTCTGCCCTCCCAGAGGTTGTGGGAGACGGGCTTCTCGACGTAGACGTCCTTGCCCGCCTGACAGGCCCAGACGGTCACCAGTGCATGCCAGTGGTTCGGCGTGGCGGTAATCACGGCGTCGATGTCCTTGTCGTCGAGCAACTTGCGGTGGTCCACATAGGTGTCCACTTTCTCGTTGCGTTCGGCGAAGCTCTTGACCTCCCGGTCCAGGAAACTATTGTCGGCATCGCAGATCGCCACGACACGAACGCCGGGGATCTTGCGGAACCAGTTGATGTGATTGCGTCCCTGGCTCCGAATCCCGACCACGGCGACGCGGACGTCGTCATTGGCTCCGCGGGCCTTGGCAAAGGGCATGGCAAGCGACAGCCCGGCGACGGCAGATGTCCTGACGAAATCACGGCGGCTGATGGGGGTTCTCATGGCGCATCTCCTCGGCGTGGAATCTTCGCTGCCCAGGCAGGTTCAGACAGCATGCTAGTGATATCTTGCTCGGTCATGTGCGTACCTTCGTGCAAACGGCCACATGGAACGAGGGACATCGTAGCAGCCCGTCGGGCTTCTGTCAAAGACTGCTTTGGCAAGAATGCGTGGAGTGAAAACGGCCGCGAGAAATGGCCGGTCAGTTCTGCGGGACAGGCTCATTGGGAGAGGATTGCGGATCCTCCCAAGGCCTGCGGAATTGCCCTTGTCCCCGGCCGCGAGGTCCCTGGGGCCCGCGCGGCCCGGGCCCCAATCTTCCAGGCCCGCGGAGGAATTGGCCCGGCAATCCTCGCATCAACTCTCGCCATTGCGACTGTTGGTCCGGGGTAAGCACGGCCGACAACTCCTCGTCCATCGCCTCCAGTTCCTCGGCGATCTGCACGCGGCCTTGCTCGCGGATCTCTTCAAGTCGCTGCATGTGCTTTCGCAGCAACGGCGCCGTCCGTTCCGTCTGCTCGCGGGACAGTCCCAATCTCGGCACGATCCGTTCCAGCATCATCTGATCGCCTCGTCCCAATCCTGTCGTTCGCTCGGAAGCCGTTTTGGGCAGGAGGATCACCGCCGAAGCTGCCCCGAGAGTGATGCCGGCGATTAGGATGATCAGCCCCAGGAAGGCCATCCGCCAGCGATAGAGCCGGCCAAGCAAGACGGTCGGGCTCACGGGATTCTCTCCTTGGTTCATTAACTCGCCCATGCGATCGCCTCGACAATCTCGCTGAGAGGCTGAACGGATCTTGTGTAGAGTACGAAGGCGGCAATCGCCGCGGGGACGGCCACTGCCGACGCCCCTGCGGCAAGCCATATCCACAGGCGTTCCGCTACGCCGGAAGGAACCGGCTGCCCGGCCGCAAGGATTCCCAGTACGCCGCTGGCCACGTCCACGCGAGGAGGCCTCTCGTCGCGTGCTCTGGCCGCCAGTTGTTCGATCTTCTGTTCCCAGTTCATTCGATCCACTCCGTTCCGACTTGCTCCAGCAGCTTTCGAAGTCGGTTTCGCGCCCGCAGGGTCTGCACCTTCACCATGGTCTTGGTCCATCCGGTTCGTCGGGCGGTCTCGACCACGTCGCACTGATCGAGGTACCGCAGCGTCAGGACCAGTCTATCCCGCGGCGCCAAGCGTTCGAAAACGCGGTGCAGCAGCTCGGCCGCCTGGTCGGGCTCCAACGACTGTGCTACGCTGTCCGCCTCTGTAGCCTTGTCCCACGCCTGAAGGTCCAGAGGCTCCGTCTTCCGCCGGCGGGCCTTCTCTTTCCAGTAGCGGTACCCCACCCGCGTGGCGATTCGCGTGAGCCAGTGCTCGAAAGGGGCCGTCCCGCGATAGCGGCCCAGGCTCAAGTAGGACTCCACGAACACGTCCTGCACCAGTTCCTCATGCACCCTGCGATCCCGGCTGAAGCGCCAGAGGATTCGGGCCACATGATCCTGGTGTCGCTCGATGAGCCGGCGATAGGCGTCGCCGTCGCCCTGGCTCGCGAGGCGGATGTCCTGCGAATCGTCGCTCGACGCCGAATCCGCCGGGATGTCGGGCTGATTCACGTGCGCCGCACGCACGAAGGCTCGAATCATCTCGATGAAGATCGATTCGAGTCCAGTATCCATCGGCGTTGAGAAACTCGCGTCAATCATGGTAGCAGAGGATAAACCGCACGGTAGGCCCCACGCAAGGTTCTTTCAATCCGAGCAAGACGCCGGCCCCACCTGCATTCGAGTTGGCAGGCGGGGCCGACGCTCACAGGCGATTCCCTTACCATCGTCCCTGTCGGCCGGTGCCCGGTCTCATCTTCTCATGGAACGCCCGGATCTCTTCCCGAGTGAGGGCCCCGTCTTTGTTCGCATCAGCCTGATCGAACATCTGCTCGATCGGCGGCACGTTGCGATTTCCGAGCTGCCCAGGTCGCGGGCCCTGCCCGTCGGCCGGAGGCCTGGCGCCGGCGTCAGGCTGATTCGCCCAACCGCGCGCCTGCATGCCTCGTCCGCCCCTGGGACGTCCCGCGAACGGCTGTCCATCAGGACCCTGTCCTCGCGGTCCCATCTGAGCCCGCGGACGCTGGCCGCGCTGGAGGCCTGGACCTGCCGGACCGCCAAACCCGTCTTGCACCGCGGGACCTCGGCCCCCCTGTCCGAACTGCCCGGCCCTGTCGCGTATCTGCTCCAGTTGTTCGGCCTGCTCTTCTGTCAGCACTTCCTTGATCGCGGCCATCGTCCGGGAGCGGGCTTTGGCCACGATGTCGCGGATCTTCTCGACTTGATTCTCGCTCAGACCCATCCGGCGTGCCAACGGGGCTCCAAGTCCCATTTGCCCCTGTCCTCGCGAATTCCATGCTCCGCGTGCCCACGGCCCCATTCCGAACGGGCACCACGCCGGGGCGTCATCCTGTGGATCGCCCGCCTTCACCTGTTGCCTCACAGGGCCCGCTCCCTGCGCCATCCTGCCCATTCCGCGTCCACGACCGAAACCCGGTCCCTGCCCCCCGCCGTCCCAGGGCTGTGCCAGAACCTGGCTGCTCAGAAGCGTCAAAACCGTGCCCGTAACGATCAGAGATGTCCATTTCGCGTTCATATCCGGCTCCTTTCGAATTGGTTGTGTCCTGTTTCTTGCCCTTGTCGTTGCCATGGCCCTTCTGACAGGACAGTGAACCGCGAGGTCCCGGAGGTTACACCCTCGGTGCGAATTTTCCGAAATGTTGAGATGATCCGTCGCTTCGATTCGCGAATCACCTCTTGAGCGGAAAGACTTCGGAGTCCGTTCGGCCGGAAACAAGAATCTCCTCGAATCGAACGACGAGGTCCGGATGCTCGGCGGCAACGTCTTTCTGCTCTCCAGGATCGGTCTTGAGGTCGAAGAGTTGGATCTTCTGGGCGGGTTTGAGGCGGACGGCTTTCCAGTCGTCCATACGCACGGCTTGCTGGTTGTCCAATTCCCAGTAGAGATACCGGTGTTTCTTCTGTTGTTCAGATCGCCCCAGGAGCGTGGGAAGGACGGAAACACCATCGATACCCGTCGGCGGCTGCTCGCCCAACAGTTCCGCGCAGGTGGGCAGGAAATCCCAGAACGCGCAGACATGATCGCTCTTCGTGCCCGGCTGGATCCGCCCCGGCCAGCGGGCGATGAAAGGCACGCGGATCCCCCCCTCCCAGACGGAGCCCTTGAGTCCGCGCAGGGGGCCGGCGCTCTCGAAGAATCCGGCGTCGGAGCCGCCTGCGTATGTCGGACCATTGTCGCTGGAGAAGATTACGAGCGTGTTGTCGTAGAGGCCGAGGGCCTGGAGCAGGGTCATGATCCGCCCGACGTCCTTGTCCATGCGGGAGACCATGCCTGCATAACACGCCCTGGGGTGCTCGTGGGCAACGTATCCCCTCTTGCCGTCATACGCCGGATCGGCCCATTGATCTTTGTACTCCCCGAGTGAATCCTCAGGCACCTGCAAAGCCACGTGCGGGATCGTGAACGGAACGTACAGAAAGAACGGCCTTTCGCGGTTGGACCGGATGAACTTGAGGGCCTCTTCTGCGATCAAGTCGTGCGAATACACCTTCTCGGCGCCGTCCTTGTTCTCCTGGATCCAGGAGATCTCGCCGTCGCGCCAGAGGTGATTGGGATAGTACGTGTGGGCCTGGCGCTGGCAGATATAGCCGAAGAAGTGGTCGAAGCCCTGCTTCTGCGGATCGCCGGGGGTGCCGACTCGTCCGAGCCCCCACTTGCCGAAGGCCCCCGTGGCGTAGCCGGCCTTCTGAAACAGATGGCCGACGGTGAACGTGCCCTCCGCGAGCGGCCACTGGCCCCCTGTCGTCGCCCCGAGAACCCAGCCGGCATCGCCGCCCACTTGCTTGTTGTTCCGCACCTGGGCGTGGCCGGTATGGTATCCCGTCATCAAAGTGCAGCGAGAGGGCGCGCAAACGGGGTTGCCCGAGTAGGCCTGCGTGAATCGCATCCCCTCCGCGGCAAGCCTGTCGATGTTCGGCGTCTTGATCTTCTTCTGGCCGTAGCAGCCCAAATCGGCATAGCCCAGATCGTCGGCCAGGATGAACACGACGTTTGGGCGTTTCGCAGTTGCGGCCGATCCCACCTCTGCACGGAGAAACGGCAGCCCTGCGGCGGCACCCAGCACGGTAGTCTTCAGGAAATCTCGTCGCTGCATCGCTCACACCTCAATCACGGACCGCCCCTTGGGCAGGTCGAAACAAATCGTCACGTCGCCGGCGGCCTGATGCCAGGAGCCGCTCTTGAGCGACAGTTGGTTCGGCGCACTCTCCAGGGCGGCCGGGGTCGTGCCGAGAGAGACGCTGGGCGGTCGACGAG
>Ga0228535_1000579_pt1 | contig 94875 bp, 67 predicted proteins | sample SJ1metagenome_FD_168457 | JGI IMG/M metagenome (GOLD analysis project Ga0228535, IMG submission 168457) | Enriched culture of PCE-dechlorinating microbial communities from Ithaca, New York, USA - SJ1 | ecosystem: Engineered > Modeled > Simulated communities (microbial... > Unclassified | place...
AGCCGGTGTATCATTGGGCGCAACGGGGGTGGTTTCACCGGCTCCTTCCGTCTCTATCCGCGATGCGTCTATTCCGAACTTGCTGACCAGCTCGTTCTTTACCGATTGGGCACGGCGTTGCGATAGTTCCAGGTTTTTAGCATCATCTCCATCGCTGTCGGTATGCCCGATAATTTTAACTTTTACCGGTTCGTTTTCCTTCAACACATCGGCAATGCTCTTCAGTGTACCGAACGATTCGGGTTTTACATCCGCCTTGTTCACATCGAAGGTGATGCCGTAGGTAACCAGTTTCCCTTCGGTGATCAGTTTGCTGCGGGTGTCGGGCGATGCGGTCGTGATTTTCAGGTTCGACACGTAGGGTGCACTGTATCGGTCCCATCCCGAGAAACGCATGCGGTTGAGCTTCACACCGGGATAGATGTTGGTGGGCATATCCAGTACTTTCGCATTCTGATGATAGATGCGTACTCTTCGCTTCTGTACCCAGATGATCACATGGTTCTCCTTTTCCCGGATCACGGGGTTTCTGGTCGCCTGACCGGTAATCCAGTCCTCCGTATCCTTGTAGCCCTTGGTATTCCAATTGTCGTATCCCAGGTCGACATGCAAACCCGACTCACCGGGATACAAGTCGTCGTTCATCTCTTTCGGGTCATCTGCTTTTTCCTGATAGAGTGTGAACTGAATCCCATATTGGTATTTTTCATCGGGAATAATATCGAACTCAACGATAAAGTTATCGGGTAAAGCAAGCGCACGTGTATAGCAGTATACCGCATCCTCCCCGTTCATATGGAACCACTTTCCCGGGGCAATATTCACCGTCTTCACCTCACCACTGCCGTTCGTCGTCCAGAGAGCCGGGAAGTCGCCGACTGCATCTTGTGAGAAATCGTCGTAAAAGAGGATCTGATCGCCCGGTACAAAATCATACTGGCTGGTGCCCGTTAATTTTTGCGAAGTGTTGGCGGCCATATTTTCGCCTTTCTCCTCCGTAACAATGATACCTTCCTCTTCTTCGTTTGAGGCGGATTTCTTGTTTTTATCCTCTTTCGTCACCGACTCTTCCGCTTTATCCATTGCTTTCTCGGTTACCTCCTCCGCTTTCTGTTCCACCCGTCTCTCCACGGTGTTCTTTGCGGCCTCCTTGGCCGCATTGCCCAGTTTGTTCAGCCATTTCTGTGCATCGGCCTGCGTAGTAAACAACAGGCAAAAACTCAACAGGATAAGTACTTTTTTCATGATCTGTCTTTTTTATAATAAATCTTGCGAACAATACAATCTGTACACCCACGCCATACCTAGTGAATAGAAAGATTAGCCGCTCACCGCGGTTCACACTTTTTAAGATTATAAAACAAAATTACTCCACTTAACTTGTAGAAAATACCCCCAAAAGGGGGTTTTTCAGACTACAATAGAGGATCGCACGGAGGTACTACGGATAACTACAAGGGAAATGAAGGAATGATTGCAGATGTTTGTTACAGGCTTTGTATCTGTCAATGACAGCCGGCAGATAAAAAAATGTACCGCATGGATGCGGCAAAATCATTCAGTTGGTATTATCTTTGCACCCACAAACAAAAAACAGAATTCACACAATAATGGCAAAAGAATTGAAGGAGATCACTCCCCGCAGCAAGGACTATTCACAGTGGTACCTTGACGTGGTGATCAAAGCCGACCTGGCCGAGAACTCGGCCGTGAGAGGCTGTATGGTGATCAAACCCTACGGGTATGCAATCTGGGAAAAGATGCAACGTCAACTGGACGATATGTTCAAGGAAACAGGCCACATGAACGCCTATTTTCCGTTATTTATCCCGAAGTCGTATCTGAGCCGCGAGGCCGACCATGTGGAAGGCTTTGCCAAGGAGTGCGCCGTGGTGACCCACTACCGGTTAAAAAATGCGTCCGACGGCAGTGGTGTGGTGGTCGATCCCGAAGCAAAGCTCGAGGAAGAGCTTGTGGTGCGCCCCACCTCCGAAACAATCATCTGGAGCACATACAAAAACTGGATACAATCCTACCGCGACCTGCCCTTGCTCATCAATCAGTGGGCAAATGTGGTGCGTTGGGAGATGCGTACCCGGCTGTTTCTCCGCACGGCCGAGTTCCTCTGGCAGGAAGGCCATACGGCACACGCCACCAAAGAAGAGGCGGTGGAGGAAGCCGAAAGGATGATCAATGTATATGCGGAATTTGCAGAGAAGTATATGGCGATGCCGGTCGTGAAGGGATTCAAGTCGGAGTCCGAACGCTTTGCCGGTGCCCTCGACACCTACACCATTGAGGCGATGATGCAGGATGGCAAAGCATTGCAATCGGGCACGTCGCACTTCCTCGGTCAGAATTTTGCCAAGGCATTCGACGTACAGTTTTCCGATCAGAACGGAAAGCGCGATTACGTGTGGGCGACCTCCTGGGGTGTTTCCACACGGTTGATCGGTGCACTGATCATGTCACATTCCGATGACAATGGTCTCGTGCTGCCTCCCAAACTGGCCCCCTATCAGGTGGTGATTGTGCCGATCTACAAAAATGCCGAACAGTTGCAGCAGATCAACGAAAAAGTGGCTGGAATCATAGAACGGTTAAAATCTCTCGGCATCAGCGTGAAATACGACAACGCCGACAACAAGAAGCCGGGCTGGAAATTCTCGGAATACGAACTCAAGGGTGTGCCGGTACGGCTCGCCATGGGCGGACGTGACCTCGAAAGCAACACCATAGAGGTGGCCCGCCGCGACACGCTGACCAAAGAGACCGTGTCGTGCGAAGGCATCGAGCAACATGTCAAGGCGCTGTTGGAGGAGATTCAGGAGAACATCTACAAAAAGGCGGCCGATTTCCGTGCTGCCCAAACCCGCGAAGTAAACTCCTACGAGGAGTTCAAGGAGGAGATCGAAAAAGGCGGGTTCCTGCTGTGCCACTGGGACGGCACCCCGGAAACAGAAGCGCTGATCAAGGAGGAGACCAAGGCCACCATCCGCTGCATTCCGCTGGAGGGCGACAAGACACCCGGCAAATGCATGGTCACCGGAAAACCATCACCCCAACGGGTCATCTTCGCGCGGGCCTATTAATCTCACAAACGGTCATGCCTTCCTTCACGCAGTGGATCTCAGCCTTCAGGCTACGTACCCTCTTTCTGGCAGTGGCTACCGTCGTCCTGGGCAGTGCATTGGCCTGGCATGAAGGTGCCTTCAGTACCATTACATTCCTTCTGGCGCTGCTACTGGCAGTCGCCATCCAGATACTGGCCAACCTGGCCAACGACCTGGGAGATTTTCAGAAAGGAACCGATATTACCGGCCAGCGACAAGGACCCACCCGCGCACTGCAGAGCGGCAGGATTTCACAAAAGGAGATGAAAAGAGCAGTCATACTCTTTACACTCCTTTGCACGGTGACCGGCTTGGCGCTTATATGGAGTGCAACCCCTTTCAGAGACCCTTCGTCCGCATGGATCATGACAGCCCTCGGTGGGGGCTCAATCCTTGCGGCACTCTTTTACACCATGGGAAAGCATGCCTATGGCTACCGGGGCTGGGGCGACCTCTTCGCCTTTCTCTTTTTCGGACCGGTCCCGGTGATCGGCACCTGGTTTCTGCATACGCATGAAACGGGATTTCAACCAGTATTGCCAGCTATCGGGCTGGGGTTGATCAGCACCATGATCCTCAACGTAAACAACATGCGGGATATTGAAAATGACAAGGCATCCGGAAAAATTACAGTTGCCGTAAAGTTGGGATTACCCGGTGCAAAAGTGTATCATTCCCTGTTGACCCTTATTTCCTTTGTCTGTTTTGCCGGTTACAACTTCCTTTTTGCACCGGCACCGTGGTACAGATATGCTTATCTCCTTGTCTTTCTGCTTCCTTTTAAAATTGTGATCGAACTCAGGCACAAAGAAGGAGAGGCGCTCGATCCTTACCTGAAGCTCACCTCCCTCTCGGGATTCCTGCTGGCGGTCACTTTCGCCCTGTGCAGCAATTTATAAGACTGCGGACTATTTTAACTCCACTTCCACCACATAGGCGGTTTCATCGGGAACCCGACCCAGCTGCAGTACGATGCCACCCGCAACCTTTGTGAATTTCACCGGTTTCTTGTCGACAAATATTTTCACGGAACTTATCTGTTTTCCCTCAATTGGCAAATAAAGTGCCTCATCTTTCAGGTTCAGGATATGCACAAAAAGCCTGTTTCCCTTCTGCGTGGTCACTCCCCAGTCGCGGGGTGCGATAAAGCCGCCACGGGTACCGTAGATGGTCTCACCATATGTTTTCAGCCACGCACCCATTGCATTGTAACGCTCAATGGCTATATCGGGAAAGGTTCCGTCCGGCCGTGGTCCTACATTCATCAGGAGGTTGGCATTGTTTCCTGCCGCCTTCACCAGGTAGTGAATCAGCTCTTTCTCCGTTTTGTAATTTTTGTCGGTGATATTGTATCCCCACGAGCGGTTCATGGTCTCACAGGTCTCCAGCGGTAACTGACCTATCGTTGATGTGCCGGAAAAGCCCGATTGATTTTGTCCCGGCAAATCTTTTTCAAAGGTCTGCCCGTCTTCACCCTCAACGGGAGCAAGGTGGTGGTTGTTGATAACCAGACACCCCGGCTGAATGGCATGAATGTGGTCATAAATTTCCCGCATGCGCCAGTCGAAATCTCCCGGCTGATCCCACTGTCCGTCGAACCAGATGGCCCCTATTTCTCCGTAGTTTGTCAACAATTCAGTCAGCTGGTTCAGCATGAATCGGTGGTAGCTTTTCCAGTCTCCCTGCGCTGTGCGCCCTACCCCTTTACCGGTTCTGCCCAATGGGAAATAATCGGTCCGTCCCCAATCGAGCAGTGAATAGTAAAAGTGTAACTTTATTCCCTGTTTGTAGCATTCATCGGCCAACTCTTTGAGTACGTCCCGTTTGAAGGGTGTGGCATCCACGATGTTGTAGGGAGACTGCTTCGTGGCGTACATTGAAAAGCCATCGTGATGGCGTGAGGTGATGCAGATGTATTTTGCGCCGGCAGCCTTCACGTCCGACACCCATTTTGCGGCGCTGAATTTCGAAGGATAAAAGCCATTGGCCAGCCGGGCATACTCCTGGTATTGGATGTTCCTGTTGTTCATGATCCACTCCCCGTCGGCCATCATGCTGTAGATGCCCCAGTGGATAAAAACGCCGAACTTCATATCCTGAAAAGCTTCGCGATTTTTCAGATTTTCTTCGGTCGGGTGATAGGGCTGTTGCGCCAATGCGCCGGTTGTCATCCATAGCAGTGTAGTAAATAGTATGATACCTTGTTTCATGATATTTGTAAAATTGGTGATTAGTGATTTGCTGTCTCCATAAAATTAATCAGTCGTGCTACCGCCTGCTGATCCTCGAAATCGACTTTCTTTTCTTTCATGTACTGATCAAATTGCTTTCCGTTCTTTTTATACTGACCTTTCAGTTGTCTCATCGTTTTGATCTCCTTCCGTCCCGAGCCATTGTCCAGAAAATAGATTGTGTAAGGCTTCACCTGAAAATCGTCGGGTAGCTTCAGCTCATACAATCTGCCTCCACTCGACAAGCTGGAATAGCTGTCGGTGGACGATGTCTGCGACGTTCCTCCGTAAGCGGCAGGCTTCCCCGGAGGAATCACCCGGCACTTGTACTGGGCAAAGAGACTGTATCCTTCCTGATGAAGCACTTCCAGAAACTTTTTATTGTACAGGACAAACTTCCTGTCGTGGAGAAATACAGTATCCAACTGGCTCAGTGTGGGTTCAGCGAAGGCCAGCATTTGACCATTCTGTTTAAAAATCATTTCTTCCGAGGCTGCATTAAAATTGAGCAATACGGAGTTCTTCTGTCCGTTTTTCATCAGGACTATTCCCTGGGCAAACTCAGGAAAGAGATAATGGGAAATCTCCTTTACCTGTGGTTGTGCATACAAAACACCCTGCACAAGCAAGAGGGTAAACAGCACAATCTTTGTTCTCATACGATTAAGATTTATATTGAACTTTAAATGTAATGACAAGCGATTGCCTTAATAGCAGGTATGGACGATGCGGATAACTTCTGATCGGGTTATATGCACCGCCTTATACCGCAAAATAAGATTCCAGCTCTTTCAGTGTATTCTCGCCAGTGCGGATATCATTCACCACCAGCCCTTTCTCGAGCACCACGATGCGATCACAGACCTCGGTCACATGATTGAGATCGTGGCTGGAAATCAGCATGGTCATATTCCGTGTGGTCTTCAGCTCGTTGAGCATCCGTTTCAATCGTATCTGCGAGGTAGGATCGAGCGCGGTAAACGGCTCGTCGAGGATCAGTATCTGCGGGTCACTGATCAGTGCGGCGGCAATGCCTGTCTTCTTCTGGTTTCCCTTGGAGAGGTCGCGAATCAGCTTGCCCGATCCCACTATCTCCCCGTTAAAGAAATCTTTCATCGACTCCAGAAATGCGTGCATATCTCCTTCCGACTTGCGGTATACTTTGGCAGTGAAAGCAAAATACTCCTCGGCGGTGAGGAAATCAATCAAAAAACTCTCATCGAGGAACGATCCCACCTTCGCTTTCCACGCATCGCGACGGGCCACTGTTTCACCGTTGATCTGCACCTCACCCGAGGAAGCCTCGATCAGGTCGAGGATCAGCCGGAAGAAAGTAGTCTTGCCGGCACCGTTATTTCCCACCAGGCCGAAGCTTTCGCCATTTCTGATCTGCATGGATGGAATATTGAGGACCGTGACGCCGCCGTAGATCTTTTTCAGGTTGGCAACAGTGATGATCTCTTCTGTCTTTCCGGCCGACAGGGGTACCGGGGGAGGCACGTCGGTAAGGTTGACTGAACGCTGTATATCTTCTTGCATATGCTTTATTTTTTTCTGTTTTAAATGATTGCAGACGGAAGAAATCCGTCAGGTAGTCACTCTTTCTTGCGGAAGCCTGTGCAGAGGGCATATTTTCTACGCAGGAACTGTTTCTCAACCACGCTCAAAAGTGCGTCTCTGAACAGAATACCGGTCAGTCCCATCAGTGCGATAATGATCAGTGCGATGTGAGTAGCGGAAAACAGGGTAAAGAGTGCGACCAGCGTGATGGGAATTACCAGCAGGGGGATCAACACAAGGAAGTTTTTATAGCTCACTCCCTGCATATTCATCGACGAGCCCCTGGAGAGCTCCAGCCGCTTGGTATTCAGTGTTGCTCCGAACAGATAGACATAGATGTTGATGCCGACATTGTAGACGAACGCCACCAAGTGATAGAGGATGATCTGCCTGCCAAACAGGAAGTAGGGAGTCGTTGCGATAAATGAGACTATACAGAGCGCCAGCATCAGGGTATAGTTGGCCCGGATGTATGTGCGGGTATCGATATCGCGGGTCATGAGAAAATCGAAATGGGCTCCGTCCCAGTTGATGATCCATTGGCCAAACATCAGCATCCCCGTACCCGTGACAAAAATGGCTACGAAGAGCAACCTATTGGGACTCTCGTTGTACATGGGATTGGGATAGAGGATCAGTCCGTAGAGCAGGAAGAAGAGTGCCGCGTAGAGAGTGCTCTTTGTCCGCTTGTGCCGTAACACCAGCTTGATCTCAAGGGAGATGAGCTCTCCTATCTTCCCGAAACGTTCCATAAAGGTGAATCGCTGCGTTCCGACCTCAATCTTTTTGTTTTTCCTTTCAACCGACTCGGGATAGTAGTTGCGGGCAAAAAATGACTTGTTTAGCAGAAAAGCCAGCAGGCCCAGCAACCACACGGAGATCCATACGACGGGTGACCCGTTCAGAAAACCGAAAAGGTGCTGCGACAGCGCAAACAGGGAGAAGATCTTGAAATACTCCAGTGCCGCCAACGCACCTGCAACAAGCAAAAACAGGATTACGCCGAGTAAGATATTGTTGAATTGCCGCTTCAGCAAGGGTGCCATCAATGTGTTGAACCAGATGAGGCCGAGAATGATGAAGATAAAACGGAAAGCTCCAGCAATACCGAATAAAGGATATATCCCCGTGACGGCAAAGGGAATTACCAGGCAGAGAACGAGATAGTTCAACGGATTGAGCAGCGGTTTCAACACCAGATAGGTGACCAACACAGACCTTTTGACCGGCAGTACCTGATAACTCTCCAGGTTCAGCCTGCTCAGCGGCTGCATCACATAACGTATCAACAGCAGAATGATCAGGGCGTAGAGGATGCAACCATGAAAGATCACAGCAGGGTCCTCCTGAGGGACTATCTCCTGCAGCATCTTCGGCAACATCAGCCCGAGAAGCACAAAGAGTACCAGAAAATAAAGCGCGACGGCACCGGCGAAGATATTCACTACCAGGTTTTTATAATAACCGGGCGATCGGACTGTCTGCAGCCAGTAATGCTTGAAGAGTATCTGGTACATGATTGTGTGGAACAATTATTTCTTGCCGAAGAGCGCACCCATCAGGCTACGGGTAATGGTTCTGCCCAGCTGGTAGCTGATCTGCCGGGTGGTGCTGCGCCCCACCTGCGTGATAATATCACCCAGGACACCCTGATTTGCCTTGCGCTGTCGTGCTTCGGCACGCTTCACCCGCTCTGCCTCCAGGGCTGCTTTCTGTTCCTCCTTCTGCAGGCGGATCCGTTCTTTCTCTTCCGCAGCCTGTTTACGTTCTTCCTCGAGCAACTCCTGCTTTTGAGACAGAATCTCGTAGGCCGACTCGCGATCCACCAGTTTTTCGTAGACACCGTAGATCAGAGAATTACGCATCAGCTGGTCTCTTTCACCCACGGTGATGGGGCCTATCTGCCCCTGCGGCGGCAGGATGTTGACCCGCTCCACCATCTGCGGCGCCCCCTTCTCGTCGAGGAACGATACCAGCGCCTCACCCGTATTGAGCTGGGTGATGGCCTCACCCGTATCGAATTTCGGGTTGGCACGGAAGGTGTTGGCCGCTACTTTCACTGCCTTCTGATCGTTGGGAGTGTAGGCACGCAGTGCATGCTGCACGCGGTTACCTAGCTGTCCGAGTATACTCTCGGGAATGTCGGCCGGGTTCTGTGTGCAGAAATAGACACCCACCCCTTTGGAGCGAATGAGACGAACAATCTGTTCCACCTTCTCCAGCAGGGAAGAGGGCATATCATTGAAGAGCAGATGTGCCTCGTCGAAGAAGAAAACCAGCTTCGGCTTCTCCATATCACCCACCTCGGGAAGGGTCTCATAGAGGTCATCCAGCAGCCACAATAAAAAGGTGGTGTAAACACGTGGGGAGTTCATCAGCTTGTCTGCCGCGAGGATGTTAATCACTCCCCTGCCCTGTTCAGTCTGGATGAAGTCGGTGATCTCCAGCTCCGGCTCACCGAAGAACCTGTCGGCACCCTCACTCTCGAGCCGCATCAGTCCACGCTGGATGGCGCCGATACTGGCAGGTGAGATATTTCCGTATTGGGTGGTGAACTGTGCCCGGTTGTCGCCAATATATTGCAACATCTTTTGCAGGTCTTTCAGGTCGATCAACAGCAGCTTGTTGTCGTCGGCAATCCGGAAGGCCATGGTGAGGATGGCACCCTGTGTCTCATTCAGATCCAGCAGCCGCTCCAGAAGCAGCGGCCCCATGGCAGTGACGGTGGTTCGTACCGGGTGGCCCTGCTCACCAAATACATCCCAGAAACGTACAGGAAAGGGCTTGAAGTCAAACCCTTTCTCTTTCAGGTGATAACTATCCACACGTTTTGTAACACTCTCCTTGTTCCCCCCGATTTTGGCCACACCCGAGAGGTCACCTTTCATGTCGGCAGCAAAGACGGGCACGCCCATCTCGCTGAATGTCTCGGAGAGTGTTTGCAGGGTGACTGTTTTTCCGGTTCCCGTGGCTCCGGTGATGAGGCCGTGGCGGTTTGCCATTTTGGGTATCAGGCATACTTCCGCTTCATCGTTGATGGCTATAAAAGCGCGTTTGCTGTTGTCGAACATAATGGTGTAAGAAATTGGTTTCTATATTGAACAAAATTACGTAAAAACACTGGAATAAACGAATGAATTTTTTGCTTATGCTTAAAAAATCACAATATTGCCTATATTTGCAACTCTTTCAGCTCGCATTGTTTTATCTAATTTAAGTTTCACATGGTTTGCACACAGCTAAATTCCGGACTGACAATGTTTTGTGACCCATAAAACATTGATGGACCTCATTTATAGCTGTATCTACCCAATTTTATGAACATGCCAGACTTGTTTTATCTAATATAATTCGGAAATCAATTGAAGTATCAGACCATCTTCCTGCTTATAACCTGTTTTTGTGCAAGTTCGGTGACTGCGCAAAATTCACAGGAACTCCGCGATACCATCGGCATCAATATCCACAATAAGCATTTTGTGTATACCGCAAAAAAGATGAAAGGTTCCATCACCCTCGACGGTATACTTGATGAACCCGACTGGCAGACCGCAGACAAGGCAGACAACTTCCACCTCGTTCAGCCTGTAGATACCGGATTTCCGGAACAAAAATCTGAAGTGATGCTGGCGTACGACGATAAGGCCCTGTACGTAGCCGTTATTTTCCACGATACAATCCCCGGCAAACGAATATTTGAATCGTTCCGTAGAGATTACGTCTTCAATAACAACGATAATTTCCTTTCCATATTCGATACCTTTCGCGATCAGACAAACGGGTACACTTTTGAATTTTCTGCTTCCGGAGCCATCTCCGACGGAATCAGATCCGGCGAGACAAAAAACAGCGAATGGGACAGCAAGGTAGAACTCAAACTGAAGAATTACCCCGACAAATGGATTACGGAAATGAAAATACCATTTAAATCTATCCGTTATCCGGCGAACAGCCAGACATGGTATGCAAATTTCGGACGACTGGATCTGAAGGCAAACGAAAAATCAGCCTGGGCTCCCGTCCCCCGTCAGTTTCCGCACTCATCGCTGGCATACACCGGCGTGTTGCATTTTGAAGAGCCGTTGCCAAGACCAAAAATGAACTTCTCTCTCATTCCTTATCTTTATGGAGGATATCACAGAAATTTTGAAGCAGGTGAAAAAGCCGGCTACCGAAGAGATTTTGGAATGGATGCCAAGATAGGAGTATCTACGGCCATGAATCTGGACCTGACATACAATCCCGATTTCGCTCAGGTGGAAGTCGATCAGCAGGTGATGAACATCGACCGGTTTGAACTGTTTTACCCCGAAAAAAGACAATTTTTTCTCGAAAACAGCGATTTATTTGCCAATTACGGGAATGAGAAACTCACTCCCTTTTTTTCCAGACGTATAGGATTGGATGCACCGGTGCTGGGTGGGGCACGTTTAAGTGGAAAAATAAACAATACCTTCCGGCTCGGATTTATCAACATGACCACCGAGAAAACTACGGAACATGCTGTCAGAAACTATACGGTGTTATCCCTCCAAAAGAAGGTTCTAGCCCGATCCAATATCAGTTTCATGCTTGTAAATAAGGAATATATAAACAAAACCGACGGGATCTCTCGCTATAACCGGGTTGCCGCATTGGATTTTAATCTGGCAAGCAAAAATAACGAATGGATTGGCAAGGCATTCTACCACCGGTCTTTTCAACCCGGTAACCCCGATAGACAATATGCACAGGGCACTTCTGTCAGATACAGCAAAGGCAATATTCTTGTCAGCCTGGATCAGGCAGCCGTTGGTGAAAACTATCTGGCAGAAACAGGCTATGTACGTCGCAGCAACTATATCTCATTAAACCCCGAGCTGGCCTATTTTTTTATTCCCCGTAAAAGGATAACCATACACGGTCCATATGTCAAATTCAGGCACTATACCACACATGCCTTAGAAAAGTTGGACCATGAGCTGGATGCAGGATACAAAGTGGAATTCAGTGACCGCTCAGTATTCGCAGCCGGCCTGCGCAATTATTATATCAGGCTGGTGCAGGACTTCGATCCTACGCATGTGAGCAGCACTTTTCTGCCGGCTGGAAATAAATACAATTATTCCGATGTGTATACCACCTTCACCTCAAATAACCGAAAGCCATTCAACGGAATAGTGACCTTTGCCAAAGGTGGTTTTTTTAATGGGAATTACGACATGATTGATACAAAAATGGTGTACAGGTTTCAACCCTACCTGAATTTCTCCATGAACGTAACCTATACCAGCCTTCGTCTGCCACAGCCTTTTACACATCACAGGTTCTGGCTTGTCGGACCCAAACTGGACATCACTTTCACCGACAAATTGTTTCTTACCACTTTCATGCAGTATAATGAACAGCGTAACAACACCAACATGAACATCCGCTTTCAATGGCGCTATAAGCCTGTGTCGGATCTGTTTATCGTGTATACCGACAATTATTTTGCCAATACGCATGAAGTACGTAATAGGGCACTGGTATTGAAACTGACATATTGGTGGAATTGAACGGATACAAAGTGACCGTATTCCGAAAAACTGTATCTTTGCCCCTAGAAAAATAAAAAACCATAATGAGCGAACAAAGAAACATAGAAACAGCAAACAAGAGTGTGATCGGACCGGTGGCCGACTGGTTTATACGCCTTGTAAAGGGAATGCTTGTAGGCATAGGATTTATTCTTCCAGGTCTCTCCGGAGGTGTGCTGGCTGTGATATTTGGCATCTATGACCCGCTTATCCGTTTCCTTGCAAACATCCGGCAAAAGTTCATAAAGAACATTCTCTATTTTCTTCCTGTAGCCATAGGTGCGGGCATCGGTATTGTGTTGTTTGCCGTGGTGGTGGAGAAAGCTTTCGGCAAATATGCGGCACAATTTGTCTGTCTCTTCATTGGCTTTGTGGCAGGTACCTTTCCCTCACTCTATAAAACAGCGGGAAAAGATGGCAGAAAAGCCTCCGACATATGGATTCTCATTGCTTCCACCCTCACCATCTTTTTGCTAATGGTTATTGGTGGAAAGCAACTGACGGAAGTTATGCCCAACATCCTCGTATGGCTTGGTTCAGGATTGCTTATGGGACTGGGACTAATCGTGCCGGGCATGAGCCCCTCCAACTTTCTTATCTATTTCGGACTGTATGACAAGATGGCCATCGGGATCAAGGATTTTGACTTTGGGGTAATCATCCCGCTGATCATCGGATTTATATTGTGTGTACTTCTTTTCGCAAAAGTAGCATCCTATCTTTTTAAGCGGTATTACTCCGGAATGTACCACTTTATTCTGGGCATGGTGATCGGCTCCTCGCTGGCAATCTTCCCCACGGTAGTCTTCCCTGCTTTTACGGGAGAACAGCTTTCCATAGCCGGATTAAGCTTTGGCGGCGCCCTTCTCTTTTGTGCAGTGTTGTTTATGGCCGGCACTTTGGCCTCTTATCTCTTCAGCAAGGTGGAGGAAAAGTACCCGCGGGAGGAAAGCTTCTGACATCCATGTAATAAAACCATGTGAAAACCATATAATCCGGAGAAAAAGATAATACATTTCCTGAAACTTCATTTTAAGACAGGAGCTGATAGGTCAATCAAGGTTAAAAAGATAAAAAAGAGCCGGATATAGACGAAAGAGCCGTTTTTGTCGATGAAGCGGGTCGTTTTCCGGACAAACAGCCCAAAACGATCTATATACCACTGAATATATGGACATTACGCGACCAAAAAGAGTGTTAAAGCATAGTGATCGTATTAAACATTTTCCTACTTTTACGCGTCTTATTCATAAATATCTTTTTATTCACTCAATTAAATTATTACAAGATGAAAAAAGTAGCATTGATGGTACTGGCAGCCATTTTCACAATGAGTTTCTCAGTGATGGCTCAACAGAAGACAGGGAAACAGGGACAACGTGCACAAGCGGAGATGAGATGGAACGCCAAAGAGCGTGCTGCAAACATGGCCAAACAACTCGACCTGACTGATGAACAAAAGGCAAAGGTAGAGGCACTCTTTGAAAAACAGGATGCAAAACACAAAGAACTGATGGCTAAATACCAGGGTAAAAGAGAGGAGATGGCGAAAGTACGTGACCAGGTAATCGCAGAAAACAATGCCGAACTGGAAAGTATTATCGGAAAGGAAAAGATGGAACAAATGAAAAAAATGCGCGACGAGAATCAGCAAAAAATGAGGAATGCAAACCGTCGGGCCAGGCAGCATATGAATGCTCCGCGAAATAAGTAAAATACCCTGTATGAAAGGGTAATCTGATGGCAGTTTGAAAGCTAGCGGCCGGTTCAATTTTATGAACCGGCCGCCTGTTTTACAGATACCTGTCGTATATGGATTTAAATGTCTGGGTACTCATAAACCGTTCGAGCCAACTATTCAGGCTGTCCAGCAATACTGGCGAGTTACGACGTACTGCCCATGATTCCAGCTGCGTAAAACTGATATCCGTTTCTACATCGATCTCGGGAAGAGTCATTGACAAATGCCGGGCCACTCTCTCGTCGCACACTGTAAAATCTATGTCGCCTGCAGCCACCATCATCACCAGCTGTTCCACTTCATACACCGGATCCTCTTTGATGAATATGGTGTCTCCTATTTCGTGAGAAAGGTTCTTCAACCTGAGAATAGCGGGTGAGTCTTTTGCTACATGAATGGTGCTCTTTGCCAATTGCAGTTGTTGGCGGACCGGCTGTATACTGTCGTTATAAAACGCCTTTCGCTGTACCAGCACCTGTTTGTTCAGTACAAGTGGATCGGTAAAGGAAAAATCATCTTTCAACTGCGTATTCACCGGAATATTCCGGGCCACCAGATCGTAGCGATGATACAGCAGTCCTTTCAGGTTATCATCCAGGCTGTTCTCCAGAAAAAGATTCACTTTTATACCCCATTCTTTTTCAAGTGCCTCCATCATCTCGAGCTGAAAACCGCGTGTTGAATCACCCGAGACGTAATAACCAATGGAATTATAGTCGGTCACCACATTCAACTCCCCCGAGGCCATAATCTCCTTATAATCCCTTGGTACAACAGGCAGCTTCCCCGGGCCACCAAGCACATTGCGCAACACGATCATGGCGGCTATGGCTACGACCAGCAAAAGAAAATAGAGATAGATACGTTTATTGAGTTTCACTGAAATTAATTATGCAGATTTACTGAAAGGCCCATTTTGAAAACAAAGGGGTTCACGGGATAGCCCGGCAGTGAAAAATACTCCAGTGGCTTGATGAACTTCGTCGCCACATTGTAAAACATCACAAAAAAACGGGTCTGCTTCAGGTGCATGTTAGCATAGACGGTAGAGATCGGATAGTTGCCAATTTCCTTTTCCTGCTGGTTGTAGAATTGCAGCAACGCGGGTTCATATCCCGGTGCAAAATACCGGGTATGGTAATGGGCGTCGACACCCAGCTGTAGCGTAAGCTCATTCACGATCTTCGTTTTCAGGTACATATTGGAATAAAGGCTGAGGGTAGGTACAGGAATCACCGCCTCGTCGCTTGAGGTCTGGTAAACCACCTCATTGTCCCAGTTGAACACGCCAAGCCGGAGATTCTGTTCCACGCGTGCAGTCAGCACCTGAATACTGTTACTCTCCTGTTGTATATTTTTATCCCGGTCGAAATAGATAAAGTTCTGCAGATTTTCCACACCTGCACTCAGGGTGGTATTCGTGAACGGGACATGCAGCCTGCCGCCCACATATACCCTGCGGATGTCCCCGAAATCGTGATTCCACATAAAATACTTGGAATAGTAATGTTCCTGCAAATACTTTGGCCGCAGATTTTTGATATAAGCCTCTGCCGAGAGAGTGGTACGGCGGCCCGCAATATTGAAACCGGTCTCCACATCGCCCATGGCCCTGAATTCACCCAGGTTGACACCCAGCAAACCCAGATCGGCCTGTAAGTTAAACAACAGGTTGTCACCCTGCTGCTTATTGAGTACGCCACCCACAGTGACGGCACTCTCCCGGTGTTGTCTGTAACCGGCGCCCACACTGTCACGCATTGAATAGTTACGCAGATCGTACTCCAGGAAGGCAGTCAGCCCAAACTTTACCCACTCCCTGAAACCTTCACGCAGACTCAGGGAAACATTGTTCTTGAAAGAGGTATAGCGTATGCTGTCGTCCACCGCAACCTCGTAGTAACGGTTGTCATAGAACTGGTCGATACGCTGCATCTGTACCCCGTCTACATTCACATAAGCTGTATCGTACGACAAAAAGCGGCGATGTTGCTGTGTATATTGCGACGAAAAGCCGATGCTTGCCACCGGTACGAAATGTCCGTCTCCCTGCAGCGAATCACCTGTAACCTCCTTGTAACCCAGATTGTACCGTCCCGATAAAAAATAACGATTGTTCTTCAGCGAGTTCCAGGTATTTGTAAATTTTACGGGAATGTCTCCCGAGGTAAAGCTCTGCTCAATGGCGTCAGGATTGGTGATGAAGAGTTCGTCGGTGATGCCGCCATTCTCAAAGTTGGTCAGTGAACCCAGGTTCATAAAAGCATGTGCCTCAAACCGGTCGGATATATAGTTGCCGAAGAGTGAAAAATTGTTGTGTTTCACCGATTGGGAAGCATAGAAGCCGCGTGCGTTGATCAGATCGATATCCATTCCCATATTCAGTTTTTTCCCAAAGTTAGAGGTGAGCCGTCCCTCGAGCCTTTCCTCCCGGGTCTGCTTGGGTCCCGCACGGAAATAATTGAGCCGTGAATAAGGCACGCGGGTATTGACAAACAATACCTTTCCGGGATCTTTCAGATAAGGGCCATACGCATTGTTAAAAACAAATGTTTCTGTCTCCTCCCGATCGGAAAAAATCTTCGATAGCGACGGTGATCCTGTGGGTGCAAGGAAGCCCATGGCCACCGACTGGCCATCGGGGAGTGTGGTGTGCTGGTAATTGTGCAGCAGGGTATCCGACCCGGCCATGATGCGGTTACCGGTACGTACATCGATCTTCCATAATGTCATCTGCGCCAGCTTTTGTAATGAGTCCGCTTCTGCACCGTGATCATGAATCAGATGATCGAGTGGCGATGTCTGCCGGGGCAGCAAATCCAGTGAATCGGGGCTTGTGGTAATATGCGACGAATCGGGCATGATGATGCGTGCCTGGGAGAATGCCGCCGTCAGACCTATCATCCATGCAAAAAGAGTAATTAACAGCTTTTCTTTCATCGGGTGCAAATCTACATAAAAATTCGCCATACAGTGATATTCAGCACTGCAATTCCGCAGTTTTTGATGTTTTTTAGGATGCCTGTTATTCCGTGATACCCATCTTTCTCATAAGGAAACTGGCATTCATATTTCTCGCGATGCCTTCACGCAACTTGTAGTCGAAAGTAAGTACATCTTCACAGATAACGGCATCAAAATGCCAGTTCTTAATCTCCCGTGGAAACTCATTTTCCAGGCTTCCCAGTGCCAGGTCGTGCGTGGCAATGATACCGTTTCCTCCAAGTCCGGTCAGTCGTTTCATCAGTGCCAGTGAACCCCGTTGCTTGTCTTCGGAATTGGTACCTTTCAGTATCTCATCCAAAATGATCAGTAGGCCTTCCTCGCCCGATTCGAGCCGGTCGATAATCATCCTGAGCCGCTTCAGTTCAGCCATGAAATAAGACTCACTGTTTACCAGAGAATCGGAAGTACGCAGGTTGGTCAGTAATCTACCCGGATAAAACGTCAGTTCATCCGCGCAGACGGGTAAGCCCACCGAAGCCAACACATGATTTACTCCGACCGTCCTCAGGTAGGTACTCTTACCCGCCATGTTGGCTCCCGTCACAATCATGAAAAACGGTTTCCGGGAGATATCGATATCATTCGTCACACATTTTTCGCGTGGGATGAGCGGATGTCCCAGTTCTTTACCCCGGAAACAGGGAATGTCTGAGATCTCCGGATAAATGTAATCGGGGCGATTGCAGGCAAAGGTCCCCAGTGAGATGAGGGCATCCATCTCCGCCAGCACAGCGAACCATGTTTCAATATCCCGGCCGTGCTTTTTCATCCAGTTTTCAATTTTTAGCGCATACAGGGTGGTCCAGAGAAATAGCGGATTTAGGATTAGCATGGCAAGAGTGAAACCCACGTCGAGATTGCGGCTGTACCGCGATAATTCTCCAATCGCTTCCGATGCCTTTTTGTTGTGCCCGAGTTGTTTTTGCAGGGAAATCAACAAGGGGGTATCCATCTTTTCATGTTCCAGAAGCTTTAACAGGGAGGCATAGGTATTTAATAATTTCGACTTTTTATCAAATAAAAGCCAGGTCATCTTCACTTTTTTCATCGGCAGAAGCGACAAGGCAAGCGTGAAGAGATAAAGATATAGAAACAGGCCGCCGGGAGCTATTCCGGCAAACCACAGGACGATAAAAACAGGATAAAGCAAGGGAACAATCCTGACAGCCGATTTCCAAAAGAGATGTTGAGACAGTCCGTTTTCAGCATTCGTTGTAAAGATAAAACGGGCATCGCTCCCGTTTGGGGAGGATATCTTCAGACCCGACATCCGGAAACGGAGGCAGAAACCTTCTTTCCCTGCCAATTCTGCGATCGCTTTCTGCCGGTCAATGATCGCATCTTTTTTTGTGAGTGGAGATTGAATAATTTCGGCCAGTCTTTCCTTTCCCGCAGGCAATGAAGTTCTGTTGATCTGCTGAAAGACAGACCGGTCGCCAAAAATATCCAGATCAAAGCTGAAGGGGTGTGAAGGATCAATATTTCCCGAAGCACCGTCGAAAGCCGAAAAATCATGATGAAAAGCTTTTAATTCATTCTCGGCAATCCGGAGCAGCGATTCCGCCGACTCTCTCTCATCCGCCAGCCTGTTATGTTGTTGCAGCGACCATGCAAAAGCAACAGCCAGAAGCAGCAGTACGACAGCGAGCAACCAGAGATCCCGTGTGAGGGCATACACCACAAAGAAGCTCCCCGCAAAAAGTGCCAGCCTGAAGATGCCGTGAAAGTAGATTCTTTTTTTCAACCTGTCGATATTTCGCCGGCTGTCTGTCGCCAGGACCTCATATTTCTGAATTCTCTCTTGCACTGTCATCTTATTATTATGCTGTTACACCTACACCCGATTTGCGCTGCAGTGATGTCGCAAAATTACATGTTTTTACCTTGAGAATCAAACCTTCGAAAAAAGAAAAAAAGCCGGACTCTTTCTCCTTACAAATTCATTGTTTTTTTTCGCGTTGTTTCAAATAATTCTATTACCTTTGTGACATTAAAACGACAAAATGAAAGTAAACAAGTTCCATCATCATCATTTTCATACTTGCAATCAGGCGAGTTGAGACCGATATGTGCGAACACGAAAGTCTATATATACACCCGTCTGAATAAGCTCAGGCGGGTTTTTTGTTAAAACGGCCTGGTAAATTCCGACAAAACAAAACAAGTAATGGAGAATATTAAAATTGCAATCCAAAAGAGCGGCCGGTTGAGTGAGAAGTCGCTCGAACTGCTGACCGAATGCGGCATCAAGGTTTCCAACGGAAACAGGAAGCTGAGGACAGAAGCGCGCAACTTCCCCATGGAAATCCTTTTCCTTCGGGATGACGACATCCCGCAGTATGTGGAGCAGGGCGTGGCCGACATCGGCATCCTGGGCGAAAATGAAGTATGGGAGAAGGACAAGGAGGTCGATGTGATAGAGAAACTGGGCTTTGGTAACTGCCGCCTCTCACTTGCCATTCCAAAAGATGAGGAGTATACAGGACTCGATTACTTTAACGGCAAACGCATTGCCACCAGCTATCCGAAAATTCTCCGCAAATATTTTCAGGTGAAGGGCATCGAAGTGAAGATCGAAGAGCTGGGCGGCAGTGTGGAGATCGCCACCGGCATCGGACTGGCCGATGCCATCTTCGATATCGTGAGCACTGGCAGCACCCTGCTGATGAACGGGCTCAAGGAGGCCGAAGCCATCATCAGGAGCGAGGCTGTGCTTATTGGTAACAAAAAGCTTTCTCCGGCAAAAACCGAACTCCTCGACCGGTTGTTATTCCGGATAAAGGCCTACAAAAACGGACAGGGTAAAAAATATGTATTGCTGAATGTCCGTAATGAGGTGATTCCCGACATTGTAAAGCTGTTGCCGGGCATGCGTTCACCCAGCATCCTGCCGCTCGCCGACGAAGGCTGGAGCAGCGTGCACTCTGTGATCAGCGACGACGACTTCTGGGAGATCATCGATGAGCTGAAGCGTCACGGTGCCGAAGGTATCCTGGTTGTTCCCATTGAAAAAATGATTTTATGATCACAAGTAATGAATTGTTTTTTCACTACATCTTAATTGCCGACCCATTGTCGTTTTACAGGCTATCTGATAAGAACTCGCTTCGTTCACTTACGTAGATATTTGCTCGCCATGGCATAATCCAAGCAAGCTTGTCTTCTGCTCATGTAGCTTATCGCAAATATTCAAACAACTTATCAGATTACGCCTGTTGCAACGAATGGGTCTCCGGTAATAAGATGAGGTTTCAAAAAACAAATTCATTTACAGATAAAAACTGAACGCTGAATGCGAATCCTGCAAACGGCTGAATGTATAAATTTTTCACAAAAGAAGCTGAATCCTGATTCCTCACTGCTGAAATTCAAAATTATGAAAACAACATCCAACCCCTCTGAATCCAAGTGGAAGAAGCTGGCTGAGCGCCCGATGATCAAACAGCGCAAGCTGATGGACACGGTCGAAAAGATGTTCTACGATATCCACCGCAAGGGAGACAAGGCCGTGCTGGCCTACAGCCGCAAGTTCGACTTTGCCGACCAGGAGATGCTGGCGGTCGCCCCGGAAATCATCGACCAGGCTGCCGCGCAGGTATCCGAACGGTTGAAGCAGGCCATGGCGCTGGCGGCGAAAAACATCGAGGCCTTCCATCGCTCCCAGCAGGAGGAGATACGCAAGGTAGAAACGGCACCCGGTGTGGTCTGCTGGCGTGAAGCCCGCCCCATTGAACGGGTCGGCATCTACGTCCCCGGCGGCACGGCCCCCCTCTTTTCCACGGTGCTGATGCTTGCCATCCCCGCGAAGATAGCCGGCTGCAGCGAAGTGGTGCTCTGCACTCCCCCCGATGAGAAGGGAGAGATTCATCCCGCCATTCTCTATGCCGCCAAAATGACCGGTGTCTCCCGTGTATTTGCGGCCGGCGGCATACAGGCCATCGGCGCCATGACCTTCGGCACGGAGAGCATTCCAAAGGTGGACAAGATCTTCGGTCCCGGCAACCAGTATGTGATGGCTGCCAAACGGTCGGCACAGTTCTACGGGATAGCCATCGACATGCCTGCCGGTCCGAGTGAGGTACTGGTGATTGCCGATCATACCTGCAACCCGGCGTTCGTGGCAGCCGACCTGCTCTCGCAGGCCGAACACGGCCCGGACAGCCAGGTGATCCTGCTCTCCGACAGCAAGCAGGTAGTCAGGCAGGTGAACAGGGAGATCGACCTGCAGCTTCCCAACCTGCCAAGGCAGGAGGTGGCCTCGAAGGCACTGAAGAACAGCAAGGCCATCCTTTTCCGCGATCTGGACAGCTGCGTGGCGTTCAGCAACTTCTATGCACCCGAGCACCTGATCCTGGCAACAGAAAATCCGGTGCTGTTGAGCCGGGACGTGGTGAATGCCGGCTCCGTCTTCCTGGGTAACTGGAGCTGCGAGAGCGCAGGCGACTATGCCAGCGGTACCAACCACACACTGCCCACAAGCGGCTATGCCAAAGCCTACAGTGGCGTTTCACTCGACAGCTTCGTGAAGAAGATCACCTTCCAGCAACTAAGCGAGGAGGGCATCCGCCACATCGGTAACGCCGTCGAGATCATGGCCGCGACCGAGCAGCTCGATGCCCACAAAAATGCGGTCACCCTACGACTGGGAGCCGCCACAGCCAGACACCTGGACTCCGGTGCCGGCGACCTCCTCGCGGAAGACCACACTACGGCAATTCAGAACAATAGAGATACAATCAATCCGGAAACAGATACCGAAGCAGCACAACCGAATGAAGAACTTTGATTTGCAATCGTGGGTGCGCCCCAACATCTGGGCGTTGAAACCCTACTCCAGCGCGAGAGACGAATTTTCGGGAGACGAGGGCATCTTTCTTGATGCCAATGAGAACCCCTTTGGCAGGAAGAACCGCTACCCCGACCCGCACCAGCGGGCGCTAAAAAAGGCTCTTTCGGAGCGGAACCATATCCCCGTAGAGCATATCTTTATCGGCAATGGCAGTGATGAGGTGATCGACCTGGTCTACCGCGTCTTCTGCGAGCCTGCAAAAGACCGTGTGATCATCTGCCCGCCCACCTACGGCATGTACGAGGTGTCGGCCCACATCCACAACGTGGAGGTGATCAGGGTGCCGCTCACCGAAGCATTCGAGATGAATATCGATGCAATCCTCGCCCATCCGGCCAAATGCCTGTTTGTCTGTTCACCTAACAACCCGTCCGGAAACCGCCTGCAAAACGTGGAGCGGCTGCTGGAGGAGTTTCAGGGTATCGTGGTGGTGGACGAAGCCTACATCGACTTCTGTGCCGAAAGAAGCTTTACGGCCCTCCTGCCGCAATACCCCAACCTCATCGTGATGCAGACCTTCAGCAAGGCATGGGCCCTGGCCAGTGCCCGCGTGGGGGTAGCCTATGCCAGTACGGAAATTATCGCCCTGATGGACAAAACCAAACCTCCCTACAATGTGAGTCGGTTTAATCAGGAGGAAGCACTCAAAGCTCTCTCCAAGCCGGAGAAACATGCCTACAGGGTAATGACGATCCTTCAGGAACGGGCATTACTGGAAAAAGAGCTGCAGCAGCTGCCAGTGGTGAAACGCATCTATCCCTCCGACGCCAACTTCCTGCTGGTGGAGGTGACCGGTGCCGATGCCATCTATCACTACCTTGTCTCACAGAAAGTGATCGTCCGGAACCGCAACAGTGTAGTACACAACTGCATCCGCATTACGGTGGGCACAGCGGAAGAAAACAAGATGCTGCTGCAAGCGCTCAGAAACTACGGAAACGGAAATTAAAGTTTTATCAACAGGGATAAAGCCACTGAATTCAGATTGATATCCACAAGAAACAACAAATGAAGAAAGTACTTTTTATTGACCGCGACGGTACACTGATCATCGAGCCCGAAGACGAACAGATCGACAGCCTGGAGAAGCTGGAATATTACCCCGGCGTCTTCCGGTCTCTCTCCCGCATCGCTTCCGAGCTGGAGTATGAACTGGTAATGGTCACCAACCAGGACGGGTTGGGTACCGACTCCTTTCCGGAAGATACTTTTTGGCCTACGCACAACAAAATCATCCGGGCCTTTGAAAATGAAGGTATTCATTTCAGTGAGATCCTTATAGACCGTTCCTTCCCTCAGGAGAACCTGCCGACCCGCAAACCCGGCACGGCCCTGCTTACCCACTACCTGAAGGGAGGGTACGACCTGGCAAACTCCTATGTGATCGGAGATCGGATAACAGATATACAACTGGCTGAAAACATGGGATGTAAATCTATATTTTTAAGTAAAGATTCACATCCGGAAGCAACCCTGAGCACCCCGGACTGGGGGGAGATCTACCGCTTCCTGAAAGCCATGCCCCGCACAGCCAGGATCCGTCGCCAGACATCCGAAACCGATATTCTCGTGGAGATCAACCTCGACGGCAATGGAAAAAGCCACATCGCTACCGGTGTGGGCTTTTTCGACCACATGCTGGAACAGATCTCCCGCCATGGAAATATCGACCTCACGGTGCAAGCCAAGGGTGACCTCCATATCGACGAACACCACACCATCGAGGACGTGGGCATCGCCCTGGGAGAAACATTTCTGGGGGCCCTCGGCAAGAAGAAGGGAATCACCCGCTACGGCTTCCTGCTACCGATGGACGACTGCCTGGCGCAGGCTGCCATCGATTTCGGCGGCCGTCCCTGGCTTGTCTGGGATGTAGCATTCAAACGGGAGTATATCGGCGACATGCCTACGGAAATGTGCATGCACTTCTTCAAGTCGTTCAGCGACAATGCCCGCTGCAACCTTAACATCAAGGCGGAGGGCGACAACGAACACCACAAGATTGAGGCCATCTTCAAAGCTTTCGCCCGGGCCATCCGCATGGCGGTGGAGCGTGGAGAAGAGGGAGGAATTCCCAGTACGAAGGGGGTACTATAGATGATTAGCAGATTAGCAGATTGGCAGATTGGCAGATTGGCAGATTAGCAGATTGGCAGATTAGCAGATTGGCAGATTAGATGATTAGCAGATTGGCAGATTAGATGATTAGCAGATTGGCAGATTAGCAGATTAGCAGATTAGATGATTAGCAGATTAGCAGATTAGATGATTAGCAGATTGGCAGATTAGATGATTAGCAGATTAGCAAATCATCACATTATCAAATCAACACATCAAATTATGATTGCAATTATCAAATACAATGCAGGCAACATCACCTCGGTCGAGCATGCCGTCAAGCGGCTCGGCCTCCCCTGCAGGGTGACCGACGAGATCGACGAGATCCTCTGCGCCGACAAGGTGATATTTCCGGGCGTAGGCGAGGCAAAGTCAGCCATTAAATACCTAAAAGATAGAGAATTGGACGAGGTAATTAAATCGTTACTTCAGCCAGTGCTGGGAATCTGCCTGGGGCTGCAGCTGATGTGCCGCCATTCGGAAGAAGGCGACACCCCCTGCATGGACATCTTTGATGCAGCGGTGAAAAAGTTTCCCGCCCTCGACATCGTCCCGCACATGGGATGGAACAACCTGGAGAAGGTGCATACGCCCCTCTTCCGGGACTTTGCAAAGGAAGATACGGTCTACTTTGTGCACGGCTACTACGCGGAACTTTGTAGGCATACCATTGCCCAATGCGATTACATCCTGCCGTTCAGTGCCGCCATGCGGAAGGATAATTTTTATGCCACGCAGTTTCACCCTGAAAAATCGGGCAGCGTGGGAGAACGAATATTGGCAAATTTCCTGAGATTATGAACCGCCAGTTGCCGGCAAAGTGCCAATAACTGTCCACTTCAATCCCAGTCAATCCATAACAACCTGTCATATGAGAATCATTCCGGCCATCGACATCATCGGAGGCAAGTGCGTCCGCCTCACCAAGGGCGATTACAGCACAAAAAAAATATACAACGAGAACCCGCTGGAGGTAGCAAAGGAATTTGAAGCCCACGGCATCCGCTACCTGCATCTGGTGGACCTCGACGGGGCCAAGTCGCAACACATCGTCAACCACCGTGTCCTGCAGGCCATCACCACGCAGACCACGTTGCAGGTCGACTTTGGCGGAGGCATCAAGTCGGACGAAGCGGTGCGGATCGCCTTCGAGAACGGCGCCCGGCAGATTACCGGCGGCAGCGTCGCCTTGCAGCAACCCGACCTGTTCCTGCAGTGGCTGCAGGCGTATGGTGCGGAGAAGATCGTTCTCGGCGCAGACAGCCACCACCGCCGTATCGCCACACAGGGATGGCAACAACAGTCGGAAACGGATGTGGTAGACTTCATCGCCGATTATGCCGGCAAAGGCGTCCGCTACACCATCTGCACCGACATATCGAAGGATGGCATGCTGGAGGGCCCCTCCCTCGATCTCTACAGGGAGATCCTGGAGCAAACCGACCTCCATCTGATTGCCAGCGGCGGCATCACTTCCGTCGACGACCTGCACGCGCTGCAGCAGCTTGGTTGTGAAGGAGCCATCATCGGCAAAGCCATCTATGAAGGAAGAATCAAATTAAGCGATTTACAGGAGTTCTTATAGGTATATTGTTTGAATTATTTTTCTTCACCTGCATCTTGTTTGCCGGCCCGTTACCGCTTTACAGGCTACCTGATAAGAACTCGCTTCGCTCTAACAGCTTATCAGATTACGCCTGTTTCCTCGAACGGGCACCCCGGAAACAAGCTAAGGTTTCAAAAAATCAATTCAAACAAACGAGCATACATATGAATTCCTGGACGCTGTATATACAAAGTTTTCACAAAAAGAGCTGAACGCCGAATGCCGACAGCCGAACGCTAAGAACCTATGCTAAAAAAAAGAATTATTCCCTGCCTCGACATCAAAGACGGACGCACCGTGAAAGGAGTGAACTTCGTCGGACTCCGTGATGCGGGCGACGCCGTAGAACTCGCCAGGCGGTATGTGCTGGAGGGTGCCGACGAACTGGTATTCCTGGATATCACCGCCACGGTAGAGCACAGGAAAACGCTCACGGAGCTCGTAAAAAAAGTAGCCGAAGCCATTAACATCCCCTTTACGGTGGGTGGCGGCATACGCACCCTCGAAGATGCGCAGGCCATCATCAAGGCGGGCGCCGACAAGGTGAGCCTGAACACCTCCGCTGTAGAAAATCCCAAGCTGATCACCGAAATAGCCGGGCAGTTTGGCAGCCAGTGCGTGGTCCTGGCCATCGACACCAAGCTGGAGGAGAATGGCGAGTGGATGGTCTACGTCCATGGCGGCCGCACCGCCACCACGCTCCACACGGTCGACTGGGCCCTGGAGGGCGAGCGAAGGGGTGCCGGGGAGATCCTGCTCACCTCCATGAACAACGACGGCACCAAAAACGGCTTTGCCATCGACATCACACGCAGTGTGAGCGAAGCTGTCAACATCCCGGTGATCGCATCGGGTGGCGCAGGCAGCATGCAGCATTTTGCCGAGGTGTTCCAGCAGACCAAAGCCAGTGCGGCACTCGGAGCCACCGTCTTCCATTTTGGCGAGATCCCCGTGCCGGCGCTCAAACAATTTTTAAAAGCACAAGATATTCCCGTGCGATAGTCCACGGGATAAAGAGATAGATCATCAACCAAAAACAAACAAAGTGAACATCGATTTTACAAAAAATGAAGGACTGGTGCCGGTCGTGATCCAGCACGCCCGCACGCTACAGGTACTCATGCTGGGTTACATGAACCGGGAGGCACTGGAAAAGACCCGGGCAGAAGGCAAAGTAACCTTCTTCAGTCGGAGCAAGCAACGACTCTGGACCAAGGGCGAGACGTCGGGTAATTTTCTCACGGTAGAAGAGATACAGGTCGACTGCGACAACGACACGCTGTTGATCAAGGCCGTGCCACAGGGCCCCACCTGCCACACCGGCAGTACCTCCTGTTTCGGGGAGGAGACCGCCCGGGGGTTCCTCTACGAGCTGGAGGGAGTGATCGAGCAGCGCATCAGCGAAAATCCCGAAGGATCCTATACCGCCAAACTATTCAGTCGCGGGGTGAACAAAGTAGCCCAGAAGGTGGGGGAAGAGGCCGTGGAGCTGGTGATTGAAGCGAAGGACGACAACCTCGACCTGTTCAAGAATGAGGCAGCCGACCTGCTATATCATTTCCTGATCCTGTTAAAGACAAAAAAGCTGAAGCTGGAAGACATCGAAGCGATATTGGTCGAAAGACATAAATAGCCGCACACAAACCTGGAAGCAAAACTACTTTTTGTATTCTGAAAAGTACAAATATTCTATAATATTGTATTTAACATAATGCAATATCAGAAACCTTGCGACAGATGATCCACACTTTTCGTTCATCGGAGAGTGTGGTGGCGAAGAGGTAGGTATCGCCCCCCTCAGCCAGACCCGTCCTGCGGCGGATCTCGGCTACCGTCATCGGAAAATTGCGGACAGCGATGTTCGCTTTTTTCGTTTCCCGGGTGAAGGTTTTGCTGTGTTGCCTGTTCGGCACGAAGAAGGAGACCACTTCAAATGCCCGTCCCGGAAAACCGGTCACCCGCTCGTCCGAAGTATACAAGTGGCTGTTGATGTGTAGTTTTTGAAGATTGTAGGATTGGGCCACCCCTTTGAATGCACCCGCTTTCAGGATCGACGCGTTGGGTTCGTAGAGATAATGCCCCGGAGCATCCGCGAAGGAGATCTCCGTCTGCTGCTCCTGCGCCATGGTAAACGAAAACCGCTCCTCCCCGCCCGACCGCTTCAGGTTCACGGCGACATACTGCGGTGCCTCTCCCGCCGTTTTCGAGAGCAGAAAAAGCAACTCCTTGCATTCATTGTCCACCGACACCACCTGTACCTCGCTTACGTGGCCCAGCGTCTTTACGGCAAGTGCGATGTCGAGTATGGGAGAATACTTGACCATCACGTGCCCCGCCTTCTCCAGCAGCATCCTGTTCATCTCCGTCAGGTCCGGCGTGCAATCTTCAATCCGTACCACCTTCCTGCCTGCCCGATCCCTTCTTGCCGGATCAAGATAGATCAGGTCGTACGGATCCGCTTTCTGCAGGAACTGCGCCGCACCGGTGCAATGAACCCGGACATGATGCAATTGCAGCACCCCGAAATTGTGCTCCGCAATGCCGCACAGCTCCTCGTTCTGCTCCACGTAGTCCGCTTCCCGAAAATCAGGAGACATAAAGGCAAAATCGATCCCCATGCCGCCGGTCAGGTCAGCAAAGCGTTCGCATCCTCCCGGAGAGGATGTTTCCATGATCTCGGGAACCAATGAAGCCTTGTAGCGTGCAGTCAGCTCCGACGAAGCCTGCTCCAGCGAGAGATGCGCCGGATAGAAGATATCCTCCCGCTCATACCACGAAGGGATCTTCAGTCGCGCCATCTGTCGCCCTGCGATCTGTGACAGCAGCAAAGCCATGTCATCCCGCGAAAAGCGAAGTGCCAGTTCACGCACATCCATCTGCCCGTAGGTACGAATAAATTCCTTTTGAGACAATGACAGCTGCATACTAAAAAAAACAACCCACTCGCTACAAGCAGGTTGTCCTTCACTAATAATATTTTATGGTTCAGTTCCTTTGACCGGAACAAAAGACAGTTGTCCTTACGCTTCTGCCTGTGCCTGAGGTTGAACGGATACGTAAGAGCGGTTGTCCCTTCTCTTGCGAAATACCACTACGCCATCGACAAGTGCAAACAGCGTATGATCCTTGCCGATACCTACATTTTCTCCCGGATGGTGTACGGTTCCGCGCTGACGCACGAGAATGTTGCCGGCCTTTGTAGCCTCACCGCCGAATATTTTTACGCCCAATCGTTTACTTTCCGATTCACGGCCGTTTTTCGAACTACCTACTCCTTTTTTATGTGCCATTTTCTTCTATTTTAAACTGATTAAGCCACGATTTCCTTTACCCTCACTTCAGAAAACTGCTGACGGTGACCGTTCAATTTTCTGTAACCTTTCCTTCTCTTCTTTTTGAAGATAAGGACCTTGTCTCCTTTCACATGCGAAAGGACTTCCACCACCACTTTTGCTCCTTCAATCACGGGCGCACCCACGGTGACTGCTCCGTCGTTATCCACGAGCATTACCTTGTCGAATTCCACCTCCGCGCCCTGTTCGGCGTTGATTCTGTGGACAAATAATTTCTGGTCCTGCTCTACTTTAAATTGCTGACCCTGAATATCTACGATGACGTACATATAATTAATAACTAGACGTTACGTGCCTGAGGCGAGCCACTCCCTGCGACTACTTCTTCAGCCTATTGGCAAAATGAGGTGCAAAAATAGACAATTTATTTGTAAAACGCAAAAAGAATCAATTGTTTTTTTCCAGATTCCGATAGGCATATCCAATATTCTCAATGATATCGGTTGCGATGAATGCGCGGGGATGGATATGTTGTACTGCAATCTCCGCAGTCAGGCCATGCAGGCAGACCCCCACCCTGGCGGCCTGCAGGGGGGCATAACCTTGTGCCAGGAGTGAGGTGATCATGCCCGTCAGCACATCGCCACTGCCGGCTGTTGCCAATGCAGGGGTACCCGTGCTATTCAGGTAGAGGTGCTCCCGATCCATGATCAGCGAGTAGGCCCCTTTCACCACCACGATGAGATCGTACTCACGTGCGAATAGCCTTGCTTTCTGAATCTTTTCATAGTCGTCGCTCCACTCCCCGATCAGTCTTGAAAGCTCCTTCGGATGAGGTGTCAGGATAGTTTTAGCCGGCAGCAGGGAGAGCCATTCCCGGTGTTGTGCCAGGATATTCAGTCCATCCGCATCGATCACCAGTGGCGCGTTGTTTCTCTTCAGGAAGCCGTGCAGCGCCAGTTGTGTCTCTTCGTGCTGTCCCATCCCCACCCCAATGCCTATTGCATCCGGATGCAGGTCGTACAGGATGGAGGTCAGGTGCGTTTCCCCACCATCGGCAATCGCCATCGCCTCCGGGAAGTTCGATTGGATGACCGTCACTCCGCATTTGGGCAGGCAGGCCGTAACCAGTCCGCACCCAGTTTTCAGGGCAGCCTTTGCCGCCAGGCAGACCGATCCCGTCTTTCCCAGGCTCCCGCCGATAATCAGTGCATGTCCTTCCGTTCCTTTGTGCGCAAATTTGGGAAGCGGCTTCAGGAGGGCTTTTATCCTTTCCTTTTCGGTAAGGCTGACATCACTTTCCGCTTCCCCGATGGCCTCCTTGTCCAATCCGATGGGCACAATCGTCACGTTGCCCGTGTAGGCTTGATTCTCGGGAAGGTAAAGCGCCAGCTTCGGTATCTGGAACGTAATGGTTTCGGTCGCATGTACCGCAAACGGAGTACGTCGGTCGAGGAAAAGGCCGCTCGGCACATCGATACAGATGATTGGCTTCCCGCTTTCGTTGATACGCTGAATCACGGCTGCCGCCACCCCGCTCACCTCACGCGAGAGACCCGTTCCGAAGATCCCGTCGATCACCAGATCAAACTGCGACAGATCGGGGATCTCCTTTTCAACCAGTATCTTTTTGTGGAACACATTGTCCGCTTTGAGGCGGCGCAGGTTATGGGCCGTATCTTCGGTATAGTGCTGACTGTACTCCACGATGAAGGCCTTTACGTTGTAACCCGACTTGTGCAGGAGGCGGGCAATCATCAGTCCGTCTCCCCCGTTGTTGCCCACACCCGCAAAGACAGACAGGGAAAGCCGCTTGTTTGGATACTTTTCTGTAAACCAATTATAGAAGGCCGTCGCTGCCCGCTTCATCAGCTCGAGTGACGGAATTCCCTCCCGTTTAATTGTTTCGGCATCAATTCTCCTGATCTGCTCCGAGGTAAGAATCTTCATCTGGTTTTGTCTTTTTTTACCATTATCACGCGAAGTTACACAATTTTATCACGATAATCATCCATTAAAAACCAATAAATCAACTTATCCTCCCATTTTTATTCCAATTGTCTTCCTACATAAAAACGATGTTACTCCCTTCTATTTGTCATTCCGGCAAACTTTTATTCCCATCCCAAACAATGTGCCCTCATCCCAAACAAAAGGACCTGCTCTGACCGTTTCGATCCTGCTTTTTCTACTATTTTACTGCATTCTCGCAATTTACTTATATTTCCGAAGGCACTTTAGGATTATTTAACGTCAATTTCGAAAAAGATGGGTTGGAAGAGAAAAAGATATCAAAATATTAACTAAACTTGCATTCCATAATTCTATTCAAGACAACAGACTGATAGTTTATGTGATACCAGTTGTATACATGACTTTTCATTCACACCGAAGCAAACTTCGTGAATAGAGCAAACCTTCGTAAACTGATTATTATATTATTTAAAACACGCATCATTAGACACTCATAAACAAGCACATACATATTTAATTCAAAGGAAACAGAAAATTGATTTACGCAAGTTATAAATGCAGCATTTACGAATGTTGGATTTAATTGCGTAAATAACACGTTAGCGTCAAGCGACGGACAGCGCAGCGGGACAAAGAAAAAGAGGAATTTAACGTTAAACGAAATATTACATAGATAGAAAAACGTATGAACAGAAATTTATTGATATTATTTGGATTGTTGTTTCCTTTGTCTTTGTATGCTCAAGAAACGCACTTAATTACAGAGAAAAAAATAAACCAATACTATGTTGAAGATACATTGTATACTCAAATAGACTTTTCTTTTACTAATATATCAACCAATAATTATGTTTTATGGATTGAAAAGGATAGTGTAAGTTCTCTATCAGAAAGCGAAAGAATAAGAAATTATTTCTTTAAAAGAAAAGGAGATTTCTCGTTAATGGGGCTAATTTGGGACGGAAACGTTGGGAATTTTGTCCCCGGATTATTTCTTACTTTTATGAAAATTATTAAGCCGAAAGAACAATTTGTAGTGTCAATTATAGCAAGAGGCAATGTGAATGATAAATCAGAAAAGATTAGTTTGCTAGAAAAACAAATACAAATTGTCGATGCTGACAAAATTAGAGGATTTACCGTTGATGTTATGAGTGAGTTTTTTAATTATAAAGCCAATAATATAAATGTATTATATGAATGGTTTAACCTGCTATAAGATAAAAGGAACGCCAGCCGCTAACAAGCGATTTGCCAAAAGCGGGGCAGTACGCCCACAGGAAGTTCTATCGGACTTGTAAGCGTTCGCGTCCGTGCAGACATTAGAGGAAGCCTCGCCTTCGCCAAGCCGCCGTCCGTTAGCTGATATTTTAAACCAACAATACGCTTTGGAAATTCCGTACAGACTTTTACCCCAAAAACTTCATGCAAGCCATAAATTTTGTCTTGACATGACGAATGAGATTGAAAAATTCATCATAGACGAAGCCTATATTGATTTAAAAACTCAGTCTATCAATATATCTGAAAAACCAGCCATTATTGAAAATGAACATATTCTAGACTATTTATTGAGGGTTGGAGAAAAAGAGCTTCATGACAAATATTTAACGAAACATATAATTCATGGAACTCTTATTGATAGTCTATATTTTATAAAGGAGGCGTTAAGTGCTTCAAGTAAACAAAGATTGACTGTTGCGTTTTCTTTAATTAGAAAACCATTTGTATATAATTTAGTGGTGATTTTAAGAACTTTCTTCACTAGCGATTTCCTCGAAGATTTCAACAATAAAGATAATTTTGACGCAACAAGGTTAGACAAAGAAGATTTGAAGGAACTAATCGAACTCTCAACTAGCACATTACTTACTAAATCAATAACAAAAGACGATATTTATAATTTTATTTTCAATCAAGATATTCCGGATAGTTTGATAAATATTTCCAACAAAGCCCTTCATCCATCAACAACTAGAAATAGAAATAACCTGACAGGTATCCAAAACATTAATTTTATTTTTAGTCTACCTTCTGACATAGAGGCTCAATGGGTATATTTCTATTCTCGTTTAAAAGTTTTATTAATATATCATGTAGAATTATGTGATTTTATTATTGCTCATTTATTAAATTTAGACGATACTTTCTATCCTAAAAGATTAAAAGACAGAATGGAAATATACAAAAACATCAGCTAACAAGGTATTGCCAAAAGCGGAGCGAAAGTGCTAAATTCAAAGTTTGTGCTTCTATCTCCGCCAAAAACGAATTTTATTCGTTTTTTATTTTTAAATTTAACTCACAAAAATTCGTTTTGGCTCGCCTCGGTGCAAAATCGAAACTTTTAGCTTCGATTTCCCGTCTTCGGCAATACCCAAAACGTTAGCGAGCATTATAAAAACCAAACTACATGAAATATTTAGCATTAGATGTTGAAACCGCAAATGCAGATTATTCTAGTATCTGTCAAATAGGAATTGCAGAATTTGAAAATGGGGAAGTCATTGAAAAATGGAGCACATTGATAAATCCAGAATCGTATTTTGACCCGTTTAATGTTTCTATTCACGATATAAGCGAGTCTGATGTAAAAAACTCTCCGACCTTTGATAAGGTCTACGACGAAATTAAAAACCGACTTGAAGAAAAAATAACTGTTCATCACATGCCATTCGACAGAGTCGCATTAAACAGAGTGTGTGAAGAATATCAACTGTCGCCAATTAAAACAAAATGGTTGGATTCTGCTAAAGTAACAAGACGAACCTGGGAGCAATTTGCATATAAAGGTTACGGGCTAAAAAACATTGCCGACTTTTTAGAAATTAAATTCGCCCACCACGATGCACTCCAAGATGCCATTGCAGCAGGTTTAATAGTTGCAAATGCGTGCATAATTAAAGAAATGTCTATTGAAGATTGGTTCCAAAGAATTGGAACACCAATAAATCAAAAGGCTTGCAAATCTGACTATTTAGCATCCATCAAACAGGACGGAAATCCTGAAGGTTCTCTTTTCGGAGAAAACTTGGTATTTACAGGTGCATTATCACTACCAAGAAAAGAAGCTGCAGTAATTGCTGCAAAAATTGGGTGTAATGTTTTAGATTCAGTTACTCAAAAAACAACAATATTAGTTGTCGGAACTCAAGATTCAACAAAACTAGCTGGCTATGAGAAAAGTTCGAAGCATAGAAAAGCAGAAGAATTAATTGAAAAAGGGAATCAAATAAAGATATTAACGGAGAAGGATTTCATAAAAATGTGCAATGACGAAGACAAAGAATTGAATCTTGAAATTCCAAAATCTGAGCCGATTGAAAAACATATAAAACAAGCACACCCAAAAAATCAATCCTTAACAATCGAGATAAATCTTACAGAGACTGTGGCAAAGGCTTTTAATGGATTATCAAAAGAACAGAAAGAACTGTTAATTCAAACAAGCAAAAAGGAACAAGAGTTTCTGGATAGTATTCCAGAATTTAGTCATGACGAGAAAAGAATTTTTGCAAATAATTTTCAAACCCAACTGGAAAAGATAGAAACAGCTTTCGACGGTTTTGAGATTGAATCTTACGAAGATGAGGACTTAGGAATATTATTCACAATAGAATCTGAGATAGACCAGTTGACAGAAATGAATTTCGATTTAATGAAAAATAAAATCACAATTAGCAAATTTTACGAACAACTTGACAGTTCGGTAGATTTTATTGAATCCGATTTGGAAGAAGATGATTATCCGAATAAGGTAAAAGAGTATGTAAGAACAATAATAAACGAATTAAATAAAGCAAAAGAAAGAATAACGACTCGCTAACATCATGTATAAAGCACTGGGATTTAGTTAGTTATCTTAAGTATTCCACCCCGCATCGGCGTTTGTTGTTAACGGCAGACAGGAACGAAGCCCGCAATCCCCAACGTTTCATACATGTAACCGTTGTGTGTAATGCAAAGAAACCCCTCGCGAACAATAAACAATACTTAATAATGACAAAGTCGATTTTAATATTATTAGCCTTGACGATAAATTTATCGATTCAGGCACAAATGAGCCCAAAGAAAATTAAAGCAAAAGCTGATTACAAACACACAGCAACTGGATTCAATTTTCCCTTAGCGATTGACCAATATAATCGGATGGATATATATGCATTTGATAAGAAAAAGCAAAATATTGGGATTACATATAAGACTAGTGATTTAAAAACAATTGTTTCAATTTATTTATATCCTGCGGGGTCAGGTACCGAAGATAGATTAAGAAATGAATATTTAAAATCCATGCAGTCTGTTGCTAATATTTCAGAAAACGGGGTGCATGCTGAGCAATTTGCGGTTTCATACAAAAGCGGAGATTATAAAATAAATGGATTTAAAGCAAATATTAAGGACACTGATAAAAAATCAAGTCTGAGCGTTTTTGAATGTGGACAATGGTTTTTCAAAATTAGAATTACTTCAGAAGTACTGGACACCTTAGACATGAAACAAACCGAACAAAAGATTCTTGATTTATATGAACCTACAAGACTTGTTAAAATATCCCATTTAAATCCGAAAGCGGATATCAGTTTTGCTAAAGCTGCTTTTGTGGATTCTTTAATGTTAGGTTCTGCAATGGGAAGTGCCTTCAAGAAAATTGAGTGGGCTATGGATAATATTGATTCATTAGAGAGAGCAAGTGGATTTCCCGGATTGTATTTAGATATGCATATTGTTTCGTTAAAAGAATTCACTGAATTTGGAAAAAAACATCCTGACTTTTCAAAAACAAAACGTACTGAAAAATATTTAGCTGAATTAAACTCAATCATTAATAATGGATTCTTGGAAGAATTTATTATGGAGCAATACAATATGATTATGATTGTTCCTGAAAATTTAGAATTTGACTTTGAAGGATTTGATAAATGGAAAATAAATAACCCGATTAGCATAAACTTGAATGAAAGGTTTTACGTGATTTGGTATAATGAATAATGCACTACACACAACACGTGGAGGATTACATCCTCCGTCCGTTCCTGCAAGCGAGCGATAGCGCATACGGAAAAAGACTTGCTTGAAATAATGAAAGAAAATGGTATGATTTTTTATCGACAATTATATTTGAACCACTGATCTTATTTTCTTAGTTACCCGGGAATTCAATCCTGAACCGGTAGGTCAGGCTACCCTCTTTGAGCGATGTGCTTTTTACTTTCGCGTTCGGGTACATCTTTTTTAATTCATCATTGTTTATTTAATTTGTGTATAATCTGTACAATCGCATGGCCACTCCCCCACCGGAAGCCAACTGAAAAGTCATTTTTGTCTGACGGGTCACTTTAACCGTCTCAAAAGCGTACTTCCTGGCATCTCTCATCGTCTCGGGAGTGTCTCTATATATCTCGGCAACATAGGTTTCATTTTTGGGAAGAAATGAAAAGTCAATTTCTATCGGACGCCCTCTCCAATTGGTCATGGCTCCTACATACCACGCATCGCCCTCTCTTTTTGCAATTGCTGCGTATTCACCCACTTTAGCGGCAAGAGGTACTGTTTGCTCCCACACCGTCGGCACTTTTGACAGAAACCGCATCATGTCAGGATACTTTGAGTACTCAGTGGGTGAATCGCATAAATAGGCAAGCGGTTGATCAAACAGGACGTACATGGCCAATTCGTGAGAACGAGTTCCCATACTCATCGGAATGCCATGAGGTATATTCGAAAAATGGACTTTGTCTACATTGCGCATCGAACCCGGAGTATAATCAAGCGGTCCGGCCAACATCCTGATAAAAATAAACTGCAAATGATAATCCGGATCAGACCAAGAATCCCACTTGTTACACTCGGCTCCACGTACAGCCTCAAAGTTTAATATATTGGGATAAGCCCGCTGCAATCCGGATGGTTTTGGACAACCATGCAACAGCAACATCATCTCCCTGTCGGCACAATCTTTTGCCAGTTTCTCAATCCAGTTCATGGCTATCTGGTCATCCCTTTCTATCAGATCGACCTTCAAACCCGTAGCTCCCAGATTTTTCAATTCACTTATCCTGTCGGGATTCCAGACAGGCAAATTGATATAATCCCATAAGAAAATCTTTACGTCCTTCGATGCGGCATAACTACAGATCTGTTTTACGGATTTATTATCGTATCCCGCATCCAACGTAACATATTCAATGTGGTACTTTGCTGCAAAATCAATGTAGTATTTATAGAAATCGAAATTCAAATGACCCGGACCCGACGGCATGGATACCCCCTCCAGAATACCATCATGCCACCACTCCCAGGCGCTTTTGCCGGGTTTAATCCACGCCGTGTTGGTAAACTGTTGGGGTTTGGCCAACTTAAAGATCAATTCATTATTCAATAAATCCTTATCGTGAGCGGAGACAACAACGACTCTCCATGGATAAGAGCGATTGCCGGAAGTTTTTGCCAGATAATCATAGCGCGCTGTCACTCTCTGATAAGCATATATATTGGTAGGGTCAGTGACTGTTTTGGGATATTGCGCCCATTTTCCCCGGACACCGTTCGTTCCGTGAGGCTGAATATACATCCCGGGATAATCGGTTTGGTCAGATTCGGCTACTACGACGCGAATTCCTTTTTCGGGATATGAAAACAGGACGGGAGTAATCGCAAATTTTGTGGTGTCAATACTTTGAATAGAAACGTAGGACTGATACGTGCGTTCCCATGATCTCATGAGCGCATCCGCTTCCGGAAACCATACCGATGGCGAGCCGGAAAAGTTAAAATTTGCCTCTTCCGATTTTACAATAACCGGACCTTCCAGTTCAGTCTTAAACCTGTAAGCGACGCCTTCGTCATACGCTCTGGCAATCAATGAATAGCCTTCATTAAAATGAATGGACAACTCCCGACAGGTATTATCCAGCGATTTGCTCTTGCCATACAATCGCTGGATCGTCTCTTGGACATTTTTGGTCTCAACATTCCTGATCGTTGCATTCTTCCCGATCATTCTCCCATCTCCCAATGTAATGGATATTTTCGATGGCAGGATCAGCGCATTGTCTCTATAAAAAACTTCGTACACTATATCTTCGGAAATATTCACCCGAATTTTCAAAGCCCCGTCGGGTGAGGTAATCTCATATTTTTCTTGCATCTCATTGGCGGGCAATAGGAATGCAAGCATCAGGCAACATATCAGAGAGATTGCTTTCAACAGGTTTTCATTTAACGTGACTTTGATTCCGCTTTATTTTCGACCATAAAGTTAAAGAAATTTATTTTATGATGGGCGAGGTTTCTAAAGAATATGACAACTGTAAAACTATTCGATTAATTTTTTGATAACAATGACGATTCAATAATTTTCATTAATTTTGCGATAATCGGCAAAACGATGGGGATACTTTGGAAACTCAGGTCTCAGCATTATCCATTAGAAAAACTTATTGAATTAACTATAAAAATAAAAAACCTGACACAGTTTAATTTACACAATCATGTAATTTTCCTGATTTCAGGCTTAATCTTAAAAAAATAAGTGATATGTACTTATTAGGTTACGATATAGGTAGCTCTTCCGTGAAAGCTGCGCTGGTCGAGGTGGAGACCGGAAAAACAACAGCATCCGACTATTTTCCAAAAGTAGAAATGTCCATGCACGCCGCACAGCCCGGATGGGCGGAACAGGATCCCGAGATGTGGTGGTCGAATTTAAAGCTTGCCCACGCTTCTGTACTCGAAAAATCGAAAGTGGACCCGCAGGACATAAAAGCCATCGGCATCTCATGGCAGATGCACGGTTTGGTGATGGTGGACAAGGAGAAAAAGGTTCTCCGTCCCTCGATCATCTGGTGTGACAGCCGTGCCGTCCCGTATGGCGAGAAAGCCTTTCATACCCTTGGAGAAGAGAGGGTGTTAAAACACCTGCTCAACTCGCCCGGCAACTTCACTGCAGCAAAACTGGCCTGGGTGAAGGAGAATGAGCCCGAACTCTACGAACGGATTTACAGGATCATGCTTCCCGGCGATTATATAGCAATGAGGCTGACCGATGAAATATCGGTGACGGTAGAAGGGCTCTCCGAAGGAATATTCTGGGATTTTAAAGAGAACCGCATCTCTCGGGAGGTCCTCGACTACTTTGGCTTCGACCGGGAGATACTTCCCGAAACGACCGCTGTTTTCGGAATACAGGGCAGGGTGACTGCCGCCGCCGCAAGGGAGCTGGGACTACAGCCGGGAACACCCGTCAGCTACCGTGCAGGGGATCAGCCCAACAACGCGGCCTCGCTCAACGTGTTTAACCCCGGAGAGATTGCCTCCACTGCAGGCACTTCGGGGGTGGTGTATGGGGTGCTTGATGAGGTGAAGCATGACCCTTTGTCGAGGGTAAACATTTTTGCCCATGTCAACCACAAACCCGATCAGACGCGGTTGGGCGTACTGCTCTGCATAAACGGCACCGGCATTCTGAATTCATGGATGAAGAAAAACATGGTCCCCTCCGGCATGACTTATGACGAGATGAACGCACTTGCGGCACAATCTCCCACGGGCGCAAAAGGGATCTCGGTGATCCCGTTCGGCAACGGTGCGGAACGTGTACTGGAAAACCGGAATGTGGATTGTTCCTTCCGGGGAATCAACTTCAATATTCACAACCTGTCCGACATGCTTCGCGCAGCCCAGGAAGGCATTGTCTTCTCCTTTCAGTACGGAATGGAGATCATGCAGGGGATGGGCATGGACATCCATGTGATACGGGCGGGAAATGCCAATATGTTCCTCAGCCCCCTGTTTCGTGAAACTTTGGCAAACATCAGCGGGGCCGTGATTGAGCTGTTCGATACGGACGGGGCGGCAGGTGCTGCGAAAGCGGCCGGCATGGGTGCCGGAATATATGCATCGAATATGGAAGCATTCTCCTCATTAAAGAAAATCATGACCGTAGAACCCGACCCTGCACAGAGCGCACAATATCATGATGCGTACCAGCGTTGGAAATCATTCATATAGTACAGTAAAAGATAAAATAATAGAATTTATAAACTCATGGAAACCAAGAACAATGTAAAAGAATATTTTCCCGGAATAGGGAAGATCAAATTTGAAGGCAAGGAAAGTACCAATCCTTTGGCATTCCGCTACTATGACCCGGAAAAGATGGTTTACGGGCGTAAGATGAAAGAGTGGTTCAAATTTGCAATGGCATACTGGCACACCCTTTGCGCAGAATCCAGCGATCCTTTTGGAGCAGAGAGCAAGGATTTCGACTGGAATAATGGGGACAATGTGATTGAAAGAGCCAAAAAGAAAGTGGATGCCGGCTTTGAATTTATGCAGAAGATCGGAATTGAATATTTCTGCTTTCACGATGTGGACCTGGTGGATGCGGGAGATTCTCTGGAGGAGTATGAGCGCAACCTCAAAACCATCGTGGCCTATGTAAAGCAAAAAATGGCAGATACCGGTATCAAGCTGCTCTGGGGCACCGCCAACGTGTTCGGCCACAAGCGCTACATGAACGGGGCCGCCACCAATCCCGACTTCGACAGTGTGGCCTTTGCCGCCACGCAGATAAAGAATGCCCTGGATGCAACCATCGCACTGGGGGGCGAAAATTATGTCTTCTGGGGAGGACGTGAAGGATATATGACCCTGCTCAACACCGACATGAAGCGGGAGAAGGAGCACCTGGCCATGATGCTGGGCAAGGCACGCGACTATGCAAGATCGAAAGGTTTCAAAGGTACATTCTTCATCGAGCCCAAGCCGATGGAGCCCACCAAGCATCAATACGACTACGACGCGGAGACTGTGATAGGATTCCTGCGTGCCCACGGCCTCGACAAGGATTTCAAACTGAATATCGAAGTTAATCATGCCACGCTGGCCGGCCATACCTTTGAACATGACCTGCAGTGTGCGGCGGATGCAGGAATGCTGGGCTCCATCGACGCCAACCGGGGCGACTACCAGAACGGATGGGATACCGACCAGTTCCCGGTGAACGTGTATGAATTGACTCAGGCAATGCTTGTGATTCTTGAAGGAGGAGGACTGCAGGGCGGTGGTACCAATTTCGACGCCAAGACCCGCAGGAACTCCACCGACATGGAGGACATCTTTATCGCCCATATCTCGGGCATGGATGCGTTTGCACGTGCACTGGAGGCGGCAGCCGCCATTCTGGAGAAATCGCCCTATCTCAAAATGAGAAAGGAAAGATATGCCTCCTTCGACAGCGGCAAGGGGAAGGCTTTCGAAAACGGGGAACTCTCGCTGGAAGATATGCGCGAATATGCACTGGCACTGGGCAAGGAGCCGGCACAGACCAGCGGAAAGCAGGAGTTGTACGAGGCGATGCTGAATATGTATATTTAATACGTTCACGACTCGTTGTCCCCCCTATGCAAAAAGAATGTCATCCGGTTTGTTTCATTCGCTTAATTACATAAAAATGGATCCCGGTAAAAAAAACAATTCCTATATTTTTGCAATCACGTTTGTCGCCACACTGGGCGGACTGCTCTTTGGATATGACACCGCGGTAATCTCGGGAGCGGAACAGTCGCTGGAGGCTTACCTGATTGTACCCCTCGGATTAAATTCACTTGTGCATGGAGCTACGGTCTCCAGCGCGCTGATAGGATGCATCATTGGCGGTGCGATCTCCGGATGGCTCTCCACCCGTTTGGGAAGAAAAAGGACCCTGCAGGTTGCTTCCGTACTCTTTTTCATCTCTGCCCTGGGATCCGGCTTTCCGGAAACATTCTTTTTTACAAAAAATGAACCCTCCATCGCCCTGCTCGCCATGTTCAACTTTTACCGTATTCTCGGAGGTGTTGGTGTGGGACTGGCATCGGCAGTGAGTCCGATGTATATCAGCGAGATATCTCCCGCGGATATAAGAGGCAGACTGGTTTCCCTAAACCAGTTTGCCATCATCCTGGGGATGCTGGTCGTCTATTTCGTGAACTGGGGAATAGCAAACGGACAGACCATCGAGTGGATAAACAGCGTGGGATGGCGATACATGTTTGTTTCGGAAGCGATCCCTGCAGCCCTGTTTGGGATATTGCTGCTTTTCGTGCCTGAGACACCCCGGTACCTTGCGCTGGTACACGAAGACGGAAAAGCATTGTCGGTACTTGCAAGGATTAATGGCAGCAAGGAAAAGGCACACGGTATTCTCATGGAAATCAAGGAAACGGTGGGTGAAACACTGCGCACCGGTATCTTTACTTACGGAAAGAAAGTAATCATCATCGGCATCCTCTTGTCTGTCTTCCAGCAGTTTGTCGGCATCAACGTGGTATTGTATTATGCACCGAGGATTTTCGAGAACCTGGGCGCGGCCAAAGACGCCTCCCTGCTTCAAACCATCGTGATGGGATTTGTTAACGTCGTTTTTACAGTGGTAGCCATATTTACGGTAGATAAATGGGGAAGGAGACCTCTGCTGATTACCGGATCCATTGGTATGGCAATAGGGATGTTTGCCATCTCCACGCTCTCGTTCAACAACATAATAGGGATGAGCACCCTGATATTCATTATCATTTATACCGCTGCCTTCATGATGTCATGGGGACCTATTTGCTGGGTACTGATATCTGAAATATTTCCAAACAAAATAAGAGGAAAGGCGGTGGCAATTGCGGTGGCATTCCAATGGATTGCAAACTACCTGATTTCATCCACATTCCCGTTCATGGTGGGATTCAGTGCATGGATGACCTACGGTTTTTATGGATTGATGTCTCTGCTTTCCGCACTGTTTGTCTGGAAAATGGTGCCGGAAACCAAAGGAAAATCGCTGGAACAGATGGAGCATCTTTTTAAATAACTGCACCCCGGAATGTAATTCCTTCAGTGCCGGTATGACTTGGGACGTTTAAAAAGTAATAAAGCGATTATTACCAGGATGATGGAGAGTAACCCTCCGTATAAAAATGAGCGTGCAGGAAAAGTTGTTCCCAGATATCCGGCAACCGGATAGGCGATAAACCACCACAGGTGTGAGAAAGCAAAGTGCGAACCATACACATTCGCCTGATCCCTGGCTGCAATATTTTCTCCAATCAACGTTTCCGACGGTAAATCGGCAAGTGTCTGGCCGATACCCGCAAGTACCCATAGTACAAGTAAGCCATTGAATGATACGAAATTTGCAAAAAGTACAGAAAGTCCAACAAGCAATGCTCCACTGACAAGTGAAAAACTACGGGTTTTGGATTTGTCCAGGCTGCCAAGCAGAAAAGCGGTAGTCGCGCCGCCCACGCCAAACAATGCCATAACCAGTCCATAATGACTGTCTTTCAATTGCATTGTGGTCTTTATAAGTGCCACCGTATTTACCAAAACGAGTGCACCTGCGATGGCAGCCACAAATTCCATACTCAACGCAAAACGTAGAATGCTGTTTCCGAAAAGCAGTTGAATCCCTTTTGCCACGTTGTTCCAACCTGATTTGAAATTAATTTTGTTTGTGATAATTCCGGTTTGGAGTGATGCGGATGGAATGGAAATGATCACGGTAATTCCAAGGGACAACATGACCGCACTGACAAAGAAAAGTTGCTTTACTCCCAGCCAAAGGGCAAAAATACCGGCCAGTGCCGGTCCAAAGACACTTAACAGCTGAAATACCGCCATCGACAATCCATTGGCTTCGCGGTATTCACTTCTGTCGACTATCTGCGGAATGATCGCCCTGTATGTGGGAGTGTAAAATGCGGCACCCATGTTCAGTAGAAATATCAGTACAAGCAATTGCCATTCGGCGGTCACAAAAGGCAACAATACAACAATTGCCATTCTGAAACCTTGTGTGATCCACAAAATATTTTTCCGTGCAAAACTTTCGGAAACTGCACCGGAAAACGGCGAAAACAGGATATATGCCAACACCCGCATTGTAAGTGCCGAGGCCAAAATAGCGGATGCACGCCTGGGATTTAATTCATACGAAATCAAAGCAAGCCCCAACCAAGTGAAAGCGTCGCCCACAAGACTGGCAAGCTGTGATATGAAAAGTTTGGCAAAAGTCCTGTTCTTGAATATCCTGAAAGGATCGACGATCAACTTCGTCATCATCTGTTTCATCGTTTTTTCCTTCTATTTTTATATTTCAGCGATCAGCGAAGTCATTTAAACAGGATTAGCCTGTGGTGATAAACAAAAATAAATATTTTTTTCGAAACGGCAATAGATTGCCTGTTCTCCAGTCACCTGATGCCCGCATTCTCCGATGCTTCACTCATATCATTCTGTTATCCCCCTGACACCACTCTATCATCACCCTGTCACCATATAAGGGATACCGGACCAAAATAAGCCCCGAATACGATATTATTGAATTTTACGTTAAATTATTCGCATAATTTAAATCTTATAGATATATTTGCTTAAGAAATTTGGAATTATTTTATTATTAACCCATAAAATGGATTGCCTATGATATAAAAGCCCATAAAAAACAAATCATTTTTTTAAATATTCCACAATATTAATTTAATAATTGCAAATGTATGATTAAAAACGATTTAAGGGATAACCACTTTACCCAAAAAAACATCTATAAACATTTTTTGTTGATTATGCGAACGGCATTGTTACTTTTATTTATCAATGTTCTATGCTCTGTAGCCAATAACTCGGATAATTTATCCGGAGAAATCTCTTCTCTTACTATTCAGCAGCAGAAAAAACAAATAAGAGGTAATGTTACTGATGAAAATGGAGATGCAATTATTGGTGCAAATATTATAGAACGTGGTACAACAAATGGCACCATTACTGATATTGACGGTAACTTCACACTGAGCGTTGCTGAGAACGCAATGATACATATATCTTATATAGGTTATCTGGAACAGGATATTAATACTGCGGGAAAAACCAGCTTTAACATCAAATTAAGGGAAGACACACAGACTTTGCAGGAACTGGTTGTAGTAGGCTACGGTGTACAACAAAAGCAGACGCTGACAGGTGCTGTGTCTGCAATTTCAGCCAGTGACATCATTACGACGAAAAACGAAAACGTGCAGAATATGATCACCGGTAAAATTCCCGGTGTGCGGGTGATGCAAAGAACTGCGGAGCCCGGTGCGTTCAACAATAACTTCGACATACGCGGTATGGGCGCCCCGTTGATTATTATTGACGGTATCCCCAGATCAAATGCCGACTTTCAGAGACTCGACGGAAATGACATTGAGTCCATTTCTGTACTAAAGGACGCTTCTGCAGCCATTTATGGCGTACGCGCTGCTAACGGTGTTGTTTTGGTAACAACCAAGGCGGGCAGGGTGCAGAGTAACGAACTTACTTATAATGGTACTTATACATGGCAGATTCCTTCGGGACTCCCGGCTACCATTGATGCCATCGGTTACATGACATTGCGCAACGAGCTGGCGATGCATAGTCTGAACGAGTCTCAGCCTTTATTCCATGAGGAGGATTTTGAGGCATACAGAAGCGGCGAGAAAAAATCTACCGACTGGTATTCTCATGTTTTCGGCCCTCATGCAATACAAACGATGCATAATTTAAGTGCGACCGGTGGTAACGACCGCATCAGATACTATGCATCTCTTGGTTATCAGTATCAGAATGGTTTTTTCAAGTCCAATGATCTGAACTACCAGAAGTACAACATCAGATCTAATATTACTGCTAAGATTGCCGAAAACCTTACCTTGGACACCAATCTTAGTTTTATTATGGATGAACAAAACCGCCCCTATCAGGATTCATGGTGGATTATTCGCGGTTTCTGGCGTCAGGGGCCCCATATTCCGGTGTATGCCAATAATGATCCAACCAAATTGTATCATGGAGAAATTGAAGGGGATAACCCTGTTTCATTTATGGATAAGGATGTGGTGGGCTTTAGAAAATACAATACCAAATGGATGCAACCCTCTATAAGCCTTACTTATGATATTCCCGGTGTGGAAGGCCTGACTGCAAAAACTTTGCTTAGCTATGATTACTCTATTTTAGATGGTACAGTCTATCAAAAACAATATAATCAGTACAGATACGACGAAACTACTGAAAAATACCAGACATTTTCAAGACAGCGTAATAATCTTAGTCGTGCAAATGACATGAAAAGTCAGTTGCTCACGCAAACTTCATTGAATTATGAGAAAACGTTTGCTGAGTTTCATAAGACAAAGGCGTTGCTGGTTTGGGAAACACAACGCAGAGAAGGGGACAACTTTGAAGGCTCGAGAGACCTGATATTCCAGATGCCTTATCTCTTTGCCGGTTCTTCTTTAAACCAGATTGGCCAGATGTCAACCTCAGACAGCAGATTATATGAATATACCAACCTGGCGCTGGCGGGTAGGTTAAATTACGATTTTGCCGGAAAATATCTGTTCGAATTTCTGTTCAGATACGACGGATCATCAAGATTTTCTGAAAATCAACGTTGGGGATTCTTTCCTGGTGTTTCTGCAGGTTGGGTAATTTCCGAAGAGAATTTCTTCAAAAACTCTATCTTGTCGGATGTCAATCAGTTGAAATTCCGTATTTCGTATGGTGAGGCTGGAGATGACAGTGCGCTTGCTTATCAGTACCTGTCCGGCTACACATACTCTTCCGGTGGTGACAGAAGAAATTTCACCCAGGGATATGTATTAAATGATTCATTCTTTGGTAGTGCTGTAAACAAGGGGATTCCAAATCCTAATTTAACGTGGTTTACTTCCAAAACATTTGACGTGGGTGTGGACTTTACGGCATGGAACGGATTGCTGGGCATTTCGGCAGACTATTTCTCAAGAAGACGTGAAGGGCTGCTGGCAAGAAAAACCGGTGGAATACCTACTGTGGTGGGTGCTGCCCTGCCTGAAGAAAATCTCAATAGTGACCAGACCTACGGTATGGATATGGAAATTTCACACAGAAACAGTGTGAACGAATTTAATTATGGACTGAAAGGCCTGTTCTCTATTACGAGGGTGAAACGTTTGTATGTGGAGTCGGCTCCTTATGGCAGTTCATGGGACAACTGGAAAAACAACCAGAACAACAGAATACAGGGAATGCACACGGGATACAATGTGATCGGACAGTTTGAATCGTGGGAACAAATATGGAACAATCCTACCTATATTGGAAGAGGAACAATTATTGGCGACTTCATCTATGAAGACTGGAACGGTGATGGTGAAATCAATGGTAATGACGAATATCCTATCAGATACAACCAGGTTCCCTGGGTGAACTTCAGTTTAATGGGAGACGCAAGTTATAAGGGATTCGACCTTAACTTCCTGTTCCAGGGTTCCGCACTGGGTTCTGTTGAGTATGGCGAGCAACTTCGCCAGCCTCTCTGGGGTAACTCAAACTCAAGTGCCATGGAGCAGTTCATGGATAGATGGCATCCTGAAGACCCGACCGCTGATCCTTACGATCCGGCAATAAAATGGATCCCCGGCCACTTTGCCTACACTGGAAGTCTTCCTCAAAACAGGTCTTCTTTTAATGTGGAGAACGGAGCTTACCTTCGTTTAAAATCACTGGAACTGGGTTATTCTGTTCCGAAAAGCATGGTGTCAAGAATAGGCGTATCTAACCTGAGAATTTACGCCAACGGATACAACATATTCACTATCACCAAGGTACAGTTTATAGACCCGGAACATCCGGCTGACACCTATGGGTATCTGTATCCTTTGAATAAGACTTTCTCTCTCGGTTTAAATGTTACATTTTAATAAAGATACATCATGAAATTAAAAAGATATATATACACTCTGTTTTTAATAGGTGGTTTGATTATTTCGTCTTGTTCAGATTATTTGGATGTACCGCCGAAAAATGTGATTACAAACGACGATGTTTTTGCAAATTCTGCGTCTATGACGGTCTATCTGTCAAGAATGTACAGTCAGATGCCCTATGAGGATTTTAAATATTCACCTGCACGACAGTTCTTCGACGACTGGCTGGTTACTCCGGGAACAAATGAAGGTTCTTCTCTTGGAAGAGATGCCGGAGAGGCAATGGTTTCCGAAGGCTGGGCACGTAACGGCGCTTATTGGACAAGAGCTTTTGAGTTGCTTAGAGATGCAAACAGGCTGATTGAAAGTTTACCCAACTATAGTGGCAACTTTGAAGTGGCCGAGTATAACTATTTGATGGGCGAAGGCTATTATACCAGGGCAATTGTATATTATGCACTGGCCAAGCGCTATGGCGGCATGCCTTTGGTTACAAAAATGTTAAATTATCCCGAACAGCCTATTTCGGAATTGGAAGTACCTCGTTCCACAGAGGAGGAAACATGGAATCAGGTATTGGCAGACTTTGACAAGGCAATTCAACTGTTGCCGCCGACCAGCTCGAGAAAAGGTGGTGCCAATAAATTTATTGCGTTGAGTTTCAAATCTGAGGCAATGTTATATGCCGGTTCGATTGCCAAGTATAACAAAATTACAGGTTTTGGGGATAAAACCGGCGTAAGGGTCATTGGATTTGATCCGAATACGGCTGCAGCTGCTTCAAATAAATATTTTACCGAAGCCTACAACGCTGCCAGGGAGGTAATCAATTCAGGAAAATACAGCCTTTATCTGAACAAATGGAGCGCCAACGACAAAAACGCTCAGTACCAGAATATGGTAGACATGTTTTTCGATGCGGGCAGTAAAGAAAACATTCTGATTAAACAATACTCTTTCCCCGACTTAACTCACGGCTTTGATTCATACAACATCCCCCGCCAGCTGATGGGAGGAAATGGCTATTCTGCAGGGAACTGTCCCACACTCGATTTTGTTGAACTATTTGATGGCATTAATAAAAATGCAGATGGGACAATCAAAGTATTTGATGAAAATGGGAAGTACATTTTATTTGATAATATCACAGATATTTTTGCGAATGCAGAACCGCGCTTAAAGGCCAACGTAATGTTGCCGGGCTCTGAATTCAAAGGTGAAACCATTGATATAAGAAGAGGTATTTACACGGGTAGCGTAGCCGGCGGAATTAATCCGCTGAGGGTTGTAAACGGAGGAGCACCCGATTATTCTATCTCCGGCCCATCGAACTACAATCAGGTAGATGCATACACAGCCAAAGGCAATTATAGCACGAAACAACTGTTTTTGTCGAGAGACGGCTCCAACCACGAAGTGGTAAAACTGCCCAACGGCTCAGATTTAAATGCTGCCGGCAGGAGCGGACCATTTACGGCCGACAGGACAGGTGCTTTTACCGGTTTTGTTATCCGCAAATGGCAGAACCCGAATATGCCTCAGGCTTTGGTATTGGAGGCACGTTCTGAACAGCATTTTATCCTGATGCGCTACGCGGAAGTGCTGCTGAATGCTGCAGAGGCTGCCACGGAGCTAATGATTGCTGGTAAGGCATTGCCTGATGGTGCCAATGCAACAGACCTTGTCAAGGATTATATCGGCCAGATCCGTTTACGCGCAGGAGCCAACGCGATTACGGCAAATGAGGTAACCAGCAGCCAGGATATTCTTAAAATGGTTCGCAAGGAACGCAGAAAAGAATTGGGATTTGAGAATAAAATATTGTGGGATATCAGACGCTGGAGAACCCAGCACTCAGACCCTCTGAATGGTTCAACTCAGGCGGATGGGGCTTGGTATAGAGGTTTATATCCATTCTATTCCACTGTGGCGGATGCGTACTTCTTTGATGCTGGTTTTGAAGAAGCCAGAAAACGTTTCCGCATTGGAGAACAGGAGTATTATTTCATGATTCCCAGTGGAGAGGTTGCCAAGAGTCCTGTGATTGATCAACAACCTGGTCGTTAATGCTTATAATTTTAAAAGAATGGTTATGAAAAAAATAAGTTACATACTATTAATTGGCTTCATTGCTTTTGTCAGTTCTTGTGAAATAGATAATTATGACTGGCCCGAAGAAACGCTGAAAGGGAGAGTTATCGATGTGGCTACAGGAGATCCGGTACTTACCGACCAGGGGAGTGAGGGAACCCGCATACGCCTGAGGGAGTTAAGCTGGGATAAAACTCCCTCTCCCACCCCATTTGACTTCTGGTGCATGAAAGAGGGTGTTTTTCAAAACACAAAAGTCTTCAAGGGACACTATAATGTACGCATTGACGGTGCTTTTATCCCCCTGCTAAGGATAAACAACAGTGGGGATACCATTGCCGACGAGACAAAGTATATTGACATCAAGGGCGTAACTGAAGTTGAATTCAAGGTACAGCCGTTTCTGAAATTGAAATGGGTGGGTACACCCACTGTGAATCAAGGCAAGATAACTGCCACATTCATTGTAGAAAGAGCCGTCAGCCGTGAAGATTTCAGAGCCAAGATCGAACCAATGGGTAATTATAATGAAAACTTCCTGAATGTGACCGATGTGCGCCTGTTTGTCAGTCAGATGCCCTATGTGGGTTATCGCGAATGGGATAACAGATATTCAGTGGAGAAAGGTTATAGCGGCACCAGTTTTGAAGCTGAGCTTGGTAAACCGGTCACAATTACCACCAATGGTGTGATTCCTGCAGGCAGAACAGTATTTATCAGGGCTGCGGCAAGAATTAACTATGCTACCGAAGGAATAAAGCGTCATAATTACAATGAGGCATTAAGAGTTGAAATCCCGAGGTAATACTCTTTCAAACACTCCAGGGCTATTCCCAAAAATTGGGAATGGCCCTGGTTAATTGTGCTTGTATAATATGAAGAACTATGCAAATACGATATAGATATTTTACATTGCTGCTTCTACCCCTGTTTATTTTTGGAACATTTTGCGAATCGAGTGAAAAAAGTTCGAAGGTGATACCTTCAATTAATGAGAACATCTTTGGTTTTTACTACAACTGGTACGGTAACACCGAATATGACGGTAAAGAGATACACTGGGCACATCAGGTGATTCCTCAGAATAAAAATGAAAGTGCCACTGAGTTTATTCCCGGCAGAGAAAACCTGTCCTCTAACTTCTACCCCGAACTGAAAAATTATAGCAGCAACGATCCCGCTATCGTTGCCAAACATATGAAAATGTATGCCAGGGCGGGTATAGGCGTGGTAGCCGTAACCTGGTGGGGAGATCACTATCAGGGGTCAGGATCTTTAAATACCCTGTTCGATGAAGCCCACAAAAATGGCTTGAAAGTTTGCTTTCATATTGAACCCTACAACGGCCGCTCTCCCCAGTCAGTGAGAAATAACATCAGTAACTTTTTGGATAAATTTGGCCAACATCCCGCATTTTACCGAATTGACGGGAAACCCTTATTCTTTTTATACGATTCCTACCTTATCCCTGCGGCAGAATGGGCCGAACTTTTGAAGCCTGACGGTGTAATAACAATCCGGAACACCAATTTAGATTCTAAAATAATAGGGTTGTGGGTTGGTAAAGGAGAAGAGGATTATTTTCTGCAATCAGGGATGGATGGCTTTTATACATACTTCGCATCAACAGGCTTTACGTATGGTTCAACCCCTTCCAACTGGAACTATTTACAACAATGGGCATCAAGTCATAATCTGATATTTATTCCCAGTGTAGGTCCGGGCTATATAGATACTCGTGTGCGCCCATGGAATGATGCGAATACCAGAGACCGTGAAAATGGAAAATATTATGATAGAATGTTTGATGCAGCATTACAGAGCAATGCAAAGTTTATTGCCATAACATCCTTTAATGAATGGCATGAGGGAACTCAGATTGAACCTGCGGTACCATTTGATATCCCTGAATTTGACTACCTCGATTATAATCCACTTGGTCCCGACTTTTACCTTGAACGTACTGCATATTGGGCGAACAGGTTTGGCAAGCAGCGGAAGCTATGAAACCAAAATAATATCTTTTTATATGAGGACAAATAATTTAAAAATAAATAGATCGATCTGGCATATGATGTTATGTGTGGCAATAATTTGGGTTCACAGCTCAGTTGTAGCCCAAACTCCCGCAGATGATGTGTATATGTATATCGGTACTATAAATCAAAAGACGAGGGGTACAACTCCCGTAATTAAGGTCCCCGGCGGGTCGATGTCATTATTCCCTGCATTCACACAGATGACCGACTGGTATTTTGCAGACAGGATTTTGGGGTTTCCTTTGGGTATGGGAAGTGTAATGGCAAGTAGTGGCGTGATGAAGGTTGGCGACTGGGATAGAGGGTCCCGTTTTGATCACGATCTGGAGCGTGTTGCACCCTACTACTATCAGGTATTGCTTGAAGATCCGGATATCAATACCGAATTTACCGTCACAAAAAATACAATTATTTTCAGATTCACACTTCCTGAGAGTCAGACATCCAACCTGATGTTTCGCTTGAATGGGAACATGAATGTGGTTGTCAAAGATCATTCCGTGATTGAAGGAAAATCATTACCCAACAGGGTAAGCGAGGAAAGTGGAAGTAACAGAATGATGAATCGTAATTCTTTTTTTTATGCAGTATCAAGTGAGCCATTCGCTTCGAGCGGAACCTGGAGCAACGATACCCTCTATGCCGGATCACAGACACAATCGGGTAATAATATTGGTTGCTATGTTGTTTATCCCGGAGCCGGCACATCACGGGTTGTGGAGTTGAAAGTGGCTGTTTCACGCCAGAGTATGGAAGAGGCTCGTATGTTTATGGATAAGGAGATCGGCACAAACAGCTTTGAACAGCTGAAGAATAATGCTAAACAGTTGTGGAATGAGGAGTTGGGACTGATTCAAGTCAAAGGTGGAACAGAAAAACAACGCCGGCTGTTTTATACCACCCTGCATCGCACCCGCTCTCTCAGGATGGGAAATGTATGGGACACCTATCGTGGAGCTTATCCGCTGTTGTCACTGATTAAGCCGGAAGAGACAAACCTTGCTATTCAGAACTGGCTCAACAGGTATGACGAGACCGGCTGGCTACAAAGCTCGGGTGCAATGATCGGGCATCATTCCACCGCTGTGATTGTGGATGCTTATTTCAGGGGAGTGCGCGACTTTGATATCGAGAAGGCGTATGAAGCCATGAAGAAAAATCATAACGAAGCAACAATGATTCCCTGGAAGGATGAAATGTATATCACTGAGCTGGAACAATGCTATTTTGACAAAGGTTTTTTTCCTGCGCTGCCTGTCAGGGAAGATTTTGACACTGTACGTCAAAAGTTTATCAATCATCAGTGGCTGCCCGATATAAAACCCTATGACAAATACAACAGATTGCCATATCAGTCACAATGGCTGCCCGAGCCTGGCGTGGAAGAGTGGGTACCTGAAGTGGATGGCTGGCACAGAAGACAATCTGTATCAGTCACGCTTGAGCATGCGTATGACGACTGGTGCCTTGCCCAGATGGCAAAAGAGTTGGGAAAAAAGGATGATTACGACCTGTTTATGAAACGGGCGCACAACTATCAGAATTTATATAAACCTGAAATTGGATTAATGGCGCCCAAATCTGCCGACGGGAAATGGATTGAGCCATTTGACCCTATGTATTCTGGTGGTTTTGCAGGCGAAGGATATTTTGCTGAAGGCAACTCATGGAAATATACATGGCATGTGCAACATGATGTGCAGGGGCTTATTAATCTGATGGGTGGGGAAGAAAAGTTTCTCGACAAATTGAACCAGCTGTTTGTGACAGGCCACCGCAACGATAAACTTCAGTTTCTTGCCCAGTTCCCCGATATGACAGGCCTGATGGGTATGTACACACATGGAAATGAGCCGGCATGGCATATCCCTTATCTTTTTAATTACGCCGGCCAGCCATGGATGACACAAAAAAAGGTGCGGCAGATGCTGGATATATGGTATGACACAACTCCTTTCGGACTAAGCGGGGATGAAGATGGAGGCGCAATGTCGAGTTGGTATGTCCTGAACGCGATGGGTATCTATCCACAGTGTCCCGGAAGGCCAATTTTTGATATTGGCAGTCCAATTTTCGAGGAAGTCATCATCAATGTAGGTGAAGGTAAGAAGTTTATAATTGAGGCAGAAAATGTGTCTCAACAAAACAAATATATTCAATCGGCTGAGTTAAACGGAAAACCGCACGACAAGACGTGGATTGAACATTCGGATATAGTAAAGGGAGGTAAGCTGGTGTTTATAATGGGGCCAAGGCCCAACAAAAGCTGGGGCAGCTCACGTGATTCGAGAGCTCCTTCCATGTCGGAACCATTAAAATAAAAAATAAACTTATGAGAACTACAATATTGTTTATATCAACCATACTTATCGCTTTGAGTATGGTATCCTGCCAGAATCAAGGTCACAATCAGCTTGACAGGAATGTCAGTAAAGAAAAAACAGCGTTTCAGACGTCGGGGCAGTGGAAACCGGTCACAGACGTAAGGGCGGATGTGGCAATCGTGTATGGCGCCGGCGACAGGCCTGCAAGGGATGGACGTCCTGCAATGACTTTCGAGGAGCGGGTGCAGACATGGCGCGACCGCGGTTACACTACTCATTTCATGACCGGTATCGCATGGGGCAATTATCAGGATTACTTCACAGGAGAATGGGACGGGAAGTGGCATCTCGACGAAGGACAAAAAACCGTGAAAGGAGATACGATATGGCACGGCAGAATGGTACCCTATATTGTACCTTCGTTGAATTTTATCGAATACATCAAGCAGAAGCATGTGAAGAAGGTCATTGATGCCGGTATTGATGCAATTCATATGGAAGAGCCCGAGTTTTGGATGCGTGCCGGATACAGTGATGCATTCAAACGTGAATGGGAAGAATATTACGGCTTTCCGTGGCGTCCGCAGCATGAGTCGCCCGAAAACACCTACCTTTCAAACAAGCTGAAATATCATCTCTACTACCGTGCCCTGGATGAAGTATTTACTTTTGCCAAAGAATATGGAAAGAGCAAAGGAATAAATGTACGCTGTTATGTGCCTACCCACTCGCTGGTAAACTACTCATCGTGGCAGATAGTAAGCCCTGAAGCCAGCCTGGCCTCATTACCCGCCATGGATGGCTATATCGCCCAGGTGTGGACCGGTACTTCACGTGAACCGACCTATTTTGACGGACTAAAGAAGGAACGTGTATTTGAAAATGCATTCCTGGAATATGGATCAATGGAGTCGATGACTCGCCCCACGGGACGCAAGATGTTTTTTCTGACGGACCCGATTGAGGACTGGCCCCGCGACTGGGTGGATTACAAAAAAAATTATCAGGCCACCTTCTCTGCGCAACTGCTTTATCCCATGATTGCAGATTATGAGGTGATGCCCTGGCCCGATCGTATCTATGAAGGTTTGTATAAAACATGTGACACATGTACTACGAAGGAACGGATTCCACGCTTTTACTCCACACAGATGCAGGTGATGATTAACACGCTTAACGACATGCCACGCTCTGAAAATAAAGTAAGCGGCTCTCATGGCATTGGTGTACTGATGTCGAACTCACTCATGTTTCAGCGTTTTCCCACGCACGACGGGTATGATGATCCGCAGTTTTCTAACTTCTACGGACAGACGCTGCCCTTGTTGAAAAGGGGAATACCTGTAAGCACCGTACATATCGAGAATGTGGGGTATCCCGATACCTGGAAAGACCTGAAAGTGTTGGTGATGTCATACGCCAACATGAAACCGATGAAGGCCGAGTACCATCAGTTTATAGCCGACTGGGTGAAAAATGGGGGTGTGCTGGTATATTGTGGCAAGGACATTGATCCTTATCAGACAGTGATGGAATGGTGGAACAGCGACGGAAACAGCTACAAAGCACCATCACAACACCTTTTTGAGTTAATGAAACTGGGAACTGACACGCCGGGTACGGGCGAGTATGCCTGCGGCAAGGGAAAAGTATATGTGATACGTGAAGAACCCAAGGAATTTGTACTGAATGCGAACTATGATTCAAACTATTTTGAAACAATAAAAAAAGCATTTGAAACTACACCCAACGGGGGTCAACTTGAAACAAAAAACAGCTTGTATCTGGAACGCGGGCCCTATATGATTGCCGCTGTAATGGATGAGAGTATTTCAAACGACCCCATGACTTTGAAGGGTGTGTTTATCGATCTATTTGACCCTGCCCTGCCGGTACTGACTGAAAAATCGGTCATTCCCGGTGAACAAGCATTCCTGTACAATGTGGAGTTTATAAAGGGCAAAAGTAAACCTGCCGTACTATGCGGTGCTTCAAGGATATATGATGAAGTTTCTAAAAGAGGGTTTTACTCGTTTGTTGCCAAAAGTCCGCTCGAAACAAATAATGTAAGTCGTGTTTTACTTCCCAAAAAACCTTCCGAGGTGGTGGTAAAGAACCCCGCTGGCGAAGTGATCACGAATGCTGAACATGCCTGGGACGATACATCGGGCACCTGCCTGTTGAAGTTTGAGAATGACCCCGACGGCATCTTAGTGGAAATAAAATGGTGACAACATGATGATTCCAAAAATATTCACAGGCATACTCCTGACAATCATATGGATTGGTTGCGGATCGAGAACTGACAATAGCCGCGGGGGAATCGACAATAAAGAAAAGACCGCGTTTCAGACTTCCGGTCACTGGAAACCGGTCACTGACATAAGATCTGACGTAGCAATTATATATGGCGCAGGCGACAGGCAGGCGAGAGAAGGACGGCCTGCAATGACGTTTGAAGAAAGAGTGCAGACCTGGCGGGATCGCGGTTACATCACACATTTCATGACCGGCATTGCCTGGGGTGGATATCAGGATTACTTTACCGGCCAGTGGGATGGCAAAACACATTGGGATGAGGGACAGGTGACTGTGAAAGGAGATACAATATGGCATGGACGAAATGTACCTTATATTGTTCCCACAAGAAACTTCCTGAAATACATGAAAGAGGTGCAGGTGAAACGGGCAATTGATGCAGGAATTGATGCCATTTATCTGGAAGAACCCAAGTTCTGGATGCGTGCCGGATATAGCGATGCCTTTAAGCGTGAATGGGAAGAGTATTATGGCTTTCCCTGGCGTCCACAGCATGAGTCGCCCGAAAACACCTACCTTTCAAACAAGCTGAAATATCATCTCTACTACCGTGCTTTGGATGAAGTGTTCACATTTGCCAAGGCATATGGCAGGAGTAAGGGGATGGATGTTCGCTGTTATGTACCTACCCATTCACTGGTGAACTACTCCTCCTGGCAGATCGTCAGTCCCCACGCCAGCCTGGCTTCACTACCCAGTATGGATGGTTATATTGCACAGGTGTGGACCGGCACGGCAAGGGAACCAAACTACTTCAACGGCATTCGCAAAGAGAGAGTGTTTGAGAATGCTTTCCTGGAATATGGCTCCATGGAGTCCATGACAAGACCGACTGGACGCAAAATGTTTTTCCTTACCGACCCCATTGAAGACTGGGCACGTAACTGGAGTGATTTTAAAAAGAACTACCAGGCAACATTTACTGCGCAACTACTTTACCCAATGGTGGACAACTATGAGGTGATGCCCTGGCCCGACAGGGTGTATGAGGGATTATATCAGTCATGCGATACCTGCAGTACGAAGGAGAGAATACCTGAATATTACTCCACACAGGTGCAAATAATGATCAATACACTAAACAACATGCCATTGAGTGACCACACAGTAAGCGGAACGCAAGGCATTGGCGTGCTGATGTCCAATTCACTGATGTTTCAGCGTTATCCCACACATAACCAAAATGGTGAGGTGGTGGAAGTATTTAACAAAGGCAGCATGCAATATCAGGAAGAAAATTTGGCAGATCCTCAATTTTCAAACTTTTACGGGCAAACCCTGCCTTTGTTGAAAAGAGGAATACCCGTAAGTACAGTACATATTGAAAATGTAAGTTATCCCGATACCTGGAAAAACCTGAAAGTGCTCATCATATCATACGCCAACATGAAGCCCCCTAAATTGGAATTTCATGAATATATTGCCCGGTGGGTAAAGGATGGCGGTGTGCTTGTATATTGCGGTTTGGACAATGATCCCTACCAGACCGTCATGGAATGGTGGAACAGCAACGGAAACAGCTATAAGGCACCATCGCAGCATCTGTTTGGATTGATGGGACTGGAATCTGACACTCCCCGCACGGGTGAATATACTTATGGAAAGGGAAAAGTGTATATAATGCGGGAAGAGCCCAAAGAGTTTGTTATGAAAGAACAGGGTGACAGACTTTTTGTAAGTACAGTGCAAAAAGCTTTTGAGACTGCAACTGCAAACAAAGAGAAGTTTGATGTAAAAAACAATTATTATCTGGAGCGGGGGCCCTACATCATTGCATCTGTTTTAGATGAGAGCGTATCAGGTGAGCCACTCACGCTTCACGGAGTTTTTATAGATCTTTTTGACCCTACCCTGCCCATACTGGAGGAAAAGGTGATTCACCCCAACGAACAGGCTTTGCTTTACAACGTTGAACAGGTAAAAAACAGGAAAAAGCCTGCCGTCTTATGCGGTGCTTCACGGATATATGATGAGGTTTCTAAAAGAGGGTTTTACTCGTTTGTTGCCAAAAGTCCACTCCACACGGAAAATGTAAGCCGTGTATTACTTCCCAAAAAGCCTTCCGAGGTGGTAGTAAAGGACTCTGCAGGCAAAGTGATCACGAATGCTGAACATGCGTGGGACGAAATATCGGGCACCTGCCTGTTGAAGTTTGAAAATGACCCCGACGGTATTTTAGTGGAAATAAAATGGTGACAACATGATGATTTCAAGAATATTCACAGGTATACTCCTGACAACCTTATCCATCGGCTGCGCGTCCAAAACTGACGATGGCCGCTTCAGCTATTCATCATTCCATGATGCGTTCAGCGATGTGGGACAATATTGGATTCCTTCAAATAGCAGACTTCCGGAAAGGTACTGGAACCTTACAGACATCCTGGGTAACAGCCAAAAAAACAATATTTCACAAACAAGCATAACAGAAGGACTTCAATATCATTTGCTTGCGCAATCCATTCAAGGTTTATCATTTCTTGCGACTGAAGAGGGAAAAAGCAAGGTTGCCGTATGGATGGATGAAGGCACGGACTATCCGGCTTATACAAATAGCAGGACTGCTTTTGAAGCCATGGGTATCAAAGAAATTGGTAAGCGCACAGCCGTGGAGCTGGCAACTGAACAATTTGAACCCGGTGAAGACCTGAAACAAATATGGACGGGCGACGATGGCAAACCGGGATATATACTTTCAGATGTTGTAAATAATCCCGAGAGTGGGAATGTGGCAGCGGTAGCGGCCCACGTGTATCAGGCAATTATTGTGGATATCAGGGACAAGGATTTTTTTGATGCCCGGGGGTATGTGATGCGCTACGATGCGACAAAAAAAAGTGTGGCTGACTCATGGAGGGAATTTAAGGACAAATGTAGTAATTCAGCACTGGTAGTGATGCCTGTGCAGACGGGTGAATTGCGTTCATATGCCATAGCGCATAAACTGTTTGTGATTAATCTGAACCATATATACCAGTCGAGTAGTGAAGGTCAAAATGTGGAACTGTTCGAGGAGATACTACAATGGCTTGAGCCCAATGCACCCGTTTTTGGCTGGGAACAAGGCGTAGGTGAAGATGTGTTTGTAAGAAGAGTGACCAAAACCGGAAACAGGATGGTGCCCTATGACTGGGCTTACAATACAGATTTTACGGCACTGGATTACAAAAACAGACAAAAGGGTCTTGTAAAAGTTGATAATCCCAAAAAATATCTTTACGATCCTTCCAAAAACTATGCTTCATTCTATCTTTCTGACGGCGATAACATTCAGTGGATGATGAACAACTTCAATCGTGATATATATTATGCGAGTAAGGATGTGACGGCTACAAAATTCTCGTTCGGGTTACCGGTGGCCAATCTGGACATGATTGCCCCCGACTGGCTGAATTATTTGCTGGAAAAGCAAAACCCGGCAGGTTCCGTTTTTGAAAGTTTTGGAGGGGGTTATTTTTACGCTGACGAGTTTGCCCAGGACAAAGACAGATTGAATACATTGCAAAAAACAGTGGTAGCTACCACAGCCCATTTAAGGCAACATAATTGCAAAATACTGGGACTCTTTACAATGGATTGTGACAGCCCCGTTGCGATGGAAGCCTACAAAGCCTATATAGAGGCCAACAATATGCTCGAAGGAATTGTTGTGGTTCAGTATGCACCCTATGCTGCAGGCGATGGAAAAGTGTTTTGGTTTAAAAATTCAGATGGGCTTCATATTCCTGTAATCACCACGAAATATGCACTCTGGAATCATGGAGATAACAGGCCAAACCAGGGAAGTCCCGCATACATTGCATCGAAAATAAACCAACTTGGTGAAAAATCTTTTTCTGCCGTTTGCGTGCATGCCTGGAGCAGATTCAGCGACATTGGTAGTTCAGATGATCTCCAGGCAGAAAATACACCTGGAGGAAATGTAATTGGAGTTGCAGCTGCAAAAAAGTGCATTGAAAGAATTAATAACAATACCCGCATCGTGAATTTGCAGGAACTGATCTGGCAGATGCGGATGGTTCACTACCCCAAAGAGACAGCGCTGTTTTTAAGTAGAATAACTGACTAAAAAAATAAGATATGAGATCAATAATTCTTTTCCTGTGTATCGTCTTAATGAATTTAAATATATCGGCGCAGAATAACAATCAGGGAATGTACTGGCCCAAAGGACAGGCATTTCCAACGTTCTCTCTTCCCGCAGACACGCTCGACGCCGTTTGGGTGGAATACAGAAATGACAAAAGTGAGGAAGGGGTAATGTTTTCTGCGCTGCAAGGGCTTGTGAACAAGACAAAACCATCTATACTGCTGATACGCACTTCAGGGCCGGAGAGCAAGGTGTGGCCACAACATCTTAAATTAAATCTCAGGGAATACAGAGAGGATAACAAATGGGAAGTGGTAAAAAAATATCGCAACAGCATAAAGGGTGTGGTCTTGTATAGTGTGGATAAAAGTCCGCATTACCGTAACCTGGCAACAACAGTTGCCGGATTACGCAATGCACTTCCGGTGACAAGGGCTGAATACGAACAACTGCAGAAGCGTGGCATGAAATTTCAGGTGTTGGCCGATTTGACCAGTCTCGCTTACACCACTCCCGAGGATATTTATCTATACATGTACAATACCTATTGGGGTGCATGTTCTAAAAGGATGCTGGTTCACCATAGGGCAGTTCCATATATACGGGACATAGCTGTGGCAGCAAAAGCTGCCGTTATCTGGCTTGACCCCCGAAATATTCCGGAAAGGAACGTGCTCCGGCTCTATCTCCGGGACATGACCGCAGGGGAAGGAATTATCCTGGGCTGGTGGCCCGAGGAACGATCGGGAATTGGCATAGGAACAGAGTATGGCATTTCTACCGTGCCAGCAGATTTTTACGAAAATGCAACTGTATACGCGGGCATGGATCATATTATTCATTTACCGGTGGTTCCTAAAAAGCCTGAACTCGAAAACAAGATATATCTCGCCCTTTTTCTGAGTGACGGAGACAATATCCAGTACTGCCAGAACGCCCTGGCAAAACTGTGGCTAAATCCTGAAAGGGGAATTATTCCTATAAACTGGACAATTAGTCCCGCACTGTCGGATCTGGGGCCTGGTCTGCTCAACTATTATTACAAGACAGCCACACCGAACGACTTTTTTGCTTCCGGCCCCTCCGGCCTGGGCTACTCCCTGCTTTATGATGCGCATAATTACAAGTGGAACAATACGGGGGGCAAAGCATTTGAAGAATATTTGAAGCTTACACAACGGTACCTGGAAAAAAGCGGACTGAGGGTGATTACGGTGTGGGACGAGATCAATCAGGGACAGATGGATGCATATGCAACACATTGCCGTTATCTTTATGGGGTCACACAACAGGACTGGGAAAGGCAGATTGGAAAAATTCCTTCCTACAATTCACAGCACCGTCTTGCCTTTCTTCCCAATTATCCTTGTTATGCCAATGGACCGGATGTGTTTGTGAGAATGAACCGCGACACCGTAGCCCATTTTGAAGGGAAGAAACCCGTCTTCCTCACTGCCCAGGGTACATCGTGGCGTATGGGACCCGACAGCATGGTGATATTAAAAGAAAAACTGGATGCCATTTCTCCGGGAAATATTGTGATATGCCGCGGCGACCACTTTTTTGCTCTTTACAACGAAGCAAACGGGCTGGACTTCAACCTTACCCTTTCGTCAAAGATGAAAATCACTTCCAGTGAAACAGGTACCCATGCAGATTATGCCGCGGATGGCACTGCCTCCGCCGACCGGACATGGGTGTCTTCTGCGACGGGAAACAAATGGATACAGTTTGATTTTGCAAAACCTTATCGTATCAATCGTATTGTAATAAGACATGCGGGAAAAATCAACGGCATGAATGAAAATTACAAGTTGAAATCTTTCGTGGTTGAAACAAGCGAAGATGGGAGAAAGTGGGAAAAGGCATTTGAACAGACGAATAACCAGATGAATACTACCGATAGTGACATCAAACCCACATCCGCACGGTATGTAAGGCTGGCAATAAATGACAAGAAAGATGTTGCTATTGCTGATATGGAAATTTATGGGTCAGTATTACAAGAATAATGTATATATTTGAACAATAAATCTATTAAGTTCATGAACAGACGGAATTTTTTACGATATGCGGCCACTGCAGGAGCAGCTTCATTGCTACCCGCTTCTTTTACTTCATTGAAAGCGGAAAGCATGAGCCTTAATGCAGTAAATGAGCTGTCTGACCATTCATTGGAAAGTATGCAGTTCACAAATGTAAAGCTGAGTTATCCTCGTCTGGTAGGAAAAAATTCCCATTTGGGCATTCATGGTCATGGCCCATCGATGACTATTTGCAGACTCACAACAAATCAGGGAGCATCTGGAATTGGGATGATGAGAGGGTCCCGAGAAAAGGCAGTAGAGATTTTTGATCAGATTAAAGGAAAAAAGATTACCGATGTATTCGCATTGGAGACGGGTGTAACAGATGTTGCGCAGATATTTGACATCCCCTTGCATGACCTTGCAGGTGTTATTTTGAATAAACCTGTATATCAGCTTCTGGGCAGTGAAAGTCCAATTATAACCAAATGCTATAGTGGAATGATCTATATGGATGATGTAGATATGAATGATAGCAGAAAAGCATTTGATAAAATACTTCAAGAATGCTTTTATGATTATAGCAAAGGGTATCGGCAGTTTAAACTGAAAATCGGCAGAGGATTCAAATGGATGTCTCCCGAAGAGGGCTTGAAGAGAGATGTTGAAGTTACCCGGATGGTAAATGCTTATTTTCCGGATGTTGATATTTTAGTTGATGCGAACGATGGCTATACATTGAAAGACTTCATCCGTTATCTTGAACAACTTGAAAATGTATCGATATGGTGGATAGAAGAACCTTTCAGGGAGACACTGGACGATTTTACCGCGCTGAGAAAATGGTTGTCGGAAAACAGAAAAAGGAACACCCTGCTTGCCGACGGTGAGGCGAGACCTGATTTGGATCTTGCGTTGGAAATGGGGAGAAACAAAGTACTGGACGTTTATCTGGACGATATAATGGGCTATGGATTCACCCACTGGAGGAAATTAATGCCCCGGTTAATAGAAAACGGGTTGCAGGCTTCACCTCATAATTGGGGTGATTATCTTAAAACTATCTATACCGGACATCTTGCCGGAGGTATTGGAAATGTTGTTACGATTGAAGGCGTTACTTGTTTTTCAAATGATATCGATTTTGGCTTTAACAGAGTAGAAAATGGAGTTTTTATACCTTCAAGTGCACCTGGTTTTGGTATTTCATTATTAAAATAGACGCTACAGCTATATGTTGAGATAACGACTACCAATACCTGAAAACATGAAAAAAACATATCAATATCATTTTGTTTGTTTTTTACTTGTATATTTGCAATATCTTGAGATAACAGGCTCATTAATAAAGAAACAGTTAAAGAACTCGTATCATGGAACGAGCATGACAATCATATTACAGAAGTACATGATTAAAACGAGTTCCTGTGATACTCTTGAACATTTTCGATAAGTGAACACGGGGAAAAGAGTAATGAAATTGAAAATAATAACTTTAACTACATGAAATATAATTGTTTTGCTTGTCTAATATTGTTCTTTTCATCGTTCGGTGTATACTCTCAGAGTAGACAAATAGATTCCTCAACAGATATGGAAGCCCTGGTGGATAGATTTAAAGAAGAGAAGGTAACAAAAAACCGCAATGGCTGGTTTCATTATTATATTCCCAAAGGAATGGCCGACACTCTGACAGTAAAAATGTCGTGTGTTTTTGAAGGCACTCAAACACATGCACCCCACATTCACAATGAAGACGAAGCTTTTTATATTGTAAAAGGTCCGGTGAGGTTTCATATCAACGGTATAGAAAAAAATCTAAACGAAGGAGATTTTATCTATACTCCCAGCGGATCTTCTCACAACATCCAAAGAATTCACAACGACACAATCAAATATCTTGTCATAAAGAGGGAATCGCTTATTGCCCTTGAAAAACCTTATTCGGTAGGAAATACCAACTACACCTTTGATGATTGCTATGTACCGCATGAAAATTACGGCCGGTTACAATTTAATGAGAAGACCCTTTTAAATAAGGATTTTGCAGATGGATTTCAGGTTACATTAAATAAGATCCGCAAAAATGAATTATACACTTATAAAGATAGTGCACAAAGACAAAATGCGATCTATATTTTACAGGGGAGAACCAAAGTAAGAATCAACGGACAGGAGACCATTATCAATAAAGACAATACCTTTTATTCACCTAAAGGATCAGGTTTTACGTTAACCAATGTAAATAATGAGCCTTTATTGTTTTTGAGTATAATCACAGAATAATCAATGAAGAAAAATATCTTTCTTTATTTTTTTTTACTGCTTAAATCTATTGTTTTCGCACAAACAGCGGCAGTGGATAGCGATTCTGTGGTGGTACGCATGCATCGTCAGCTGGTCACTTTTCCGCAGGAGAAGATCTACGTGCAGACAGACAAGGCCGGATATCTCTCGGGCGAACGGATCTGGTTTCGGGCTCACATGGTGGATGCGCTTACCCATCAGCCCGTTTTCATAAGCCGTTACATCTATGTGGAGCTGATCGGCCCACTCGATGAACTGGTACAACGGGTGAAGATACGGCCCGATAGCACCGGCGCTTATTCGGGTCATATCGATCTGGAGGATGACCTTACCCAGGGTGCCTATACCCTGAGGGCATACACGCAGTACATGCGAAACAGGAGCGAAGATTTTTTCTTCCGAAGGTCCATACAGGTGCTCGACCCGTTTTCATTGCAGCTGGAGCCACTGGTGACGTTCGATGTGGAGAAAAATGACGTACATCTGTCTCTACAGTTCATAGACAGGCAACTGAACGACACGATAGTGCCCGAGGTGGTCACAAGTAAGATCGGATACAATGCGGTAAAAACACTCAAGCCCGGGAAAGACGGGGTGTATCATCTCGATATCAGGTTATCGGAAAAGGATAAAAACAGGACGCTGCTGCTGGGACTCATCTACAAAGGCAGGAAATATAACCGGTACTACACGGTTCCTCGTGATCCGGCAGAATATGACGTACAGTTTTTCCCGGAGGGTGGTTACATCATCCCCGGCATGATTACGCAGGTTGCCTTCAAGGCGCTGAACACCGATGGTCTGGGCACACAGATAACGGGGACATTGTATGACTCAGCAGATCGTGAAATACTCACGTTCAGAAGCCTGCATCTGGGCATGGGCCTCTTTCATTTTATTCCTTCCGGGAATGAGTCATATCATGTGATCTGCCGGAACGAAGCCGGCACCTCCCGGCGTTTCGCATTGCCGGAATCGCAACCCGACGCCCATATCATCACTGCCCGCAATGCGGGGGGCCAGCTGAGAATTACACAAAGCAGAGGCAAGGAAGCGCCGCAAGACACCGTGTCACTGCTCATTCACCACAAAGGGCTGGTTCTTTTTCATGAACGGTGGAACCCGAAGAAAGAGATATACAGCTTCGAAAACAAGGATTTACCCACGGGGATATTGAATATCATATTACTGAATACAAGACAGGAGGTGCTGAGCGAGCGGCTTCTTTTCAACCTGAACGGGAACGAGTTTGCCCGCCTGGAGGCCGACACGCCCAAACCTGCTTACAAACGCAGGGAACATGTCACGATCATGCTAAAACTGACCGGACCGGATCTGATGTCCTCCACCGGTAATATTGCAATGTCGGTGACCAATAAGGAAGCGGTTGTCATCGACAGCACAATAAATATCATCAGCACACTCCTGTTGTCATCGGAACTGAAAGGAACGATCGAGTCTCCGGTGTCCTACTTTCAGGACGGACAAGTGAACAGGTATGCCCTCGACGCACTGATGCTGACACAGGGATGGAGAAGGTACGATATCCCGGCTGTCCTGCAGGGCAGGATCGCCAAGCCTGATGATTTTGCACCCGAGCTGGCGCAGAAGGTGACGGGAAAGGCAGAGAGTATCTTCGGGGCACTGAAAGAGGGACAGATCAGTCTGATGGCGCGGCTCGACACGCTGGTCAGCACACGGACCACTCAAGCAGATGACCGGGGCCGCTTCGTATTCGACGTGGAGTATCCGGAGGGAACCGCCATCCTGGTACAATCACGGAGTAAGAAAGGTGGTTCATTCAATGTGATCAGCCTCGACCAGGAGACATTTCCCGCCCTTCAGGGCGCTGCCCTGCCGGCTAGAGGGGAGACTGTCAACCGGCATAATACAGACCATGATCCTTATCTACAGATTGCCAATGAGGACTACACCCAAAAAAACGGCATCCGCACCATTCTGCTCGATGAGTTCACCGTCACTGCACAAAGTCTTGAAAAATATAAGGAATCGTCCTTTTACTCACCCATCAGCGCCACTGGCGTACAAACCGCGGCGGACATAGAGAAGATGCATGTCTCCAGCCTGCGGTCGTTGCTCCAGCGTCAGCCGGGAATCGTCATCAGGGGTGACGTGGTAACCACCACCCGGTCTGAGATGCCGGTGTTGTTTGTAATAGACAACATGAAATTTGAAGATTTTTCGGGAAGGATTGACGACATTGAGGTCTCTTCCATCGAGAGCCTCTTCGTACTGAAAGACAACACCTCCATGCCCGGTTATTTTCCCGGCACCAGCGGTGCGGTGGTGATCACCACGAAAATAGGAGGATATAAGGATTCGTCGCACCGTCCTCCCAGCATCGACGACATCATTCCACTCGGTTATCAGCAGGCAGCACACTTTTATGCTCCTGCATACGAAAAGCCGGAGCAGGCGGAGTCATCAGTGCCGGACCTGCGCACTACCCTCTTCTGGAAACCCGATGTGCAATTCTCTGCACAGGGCGAAGCGGTAATCGATTTTTATTCTGCCGATATGCCGGGCGTCTATCAGATTATTGGTGAGGGAGTGACCCACGATGGAAAGATGATAAGACTGGTCAAAGAGATTGCCGTGAAAGACAGCAACACACAATAGGAAGAGGTCAACACCGCACCTGAGGGATCGCCAATTTCCACGGAAGACAGCAACATACGAAGCGGTCACTGACACGTGGAATCAATTTCTCATAAATTTCCTGTAATTTTTTCGTTATTACGATTAACCCTCTGCAAATGAGATTTAGGAACAGAATAGTTGGCTGCCATAATCGTTATATATATTTCCATGTACATAACGGCCAATCAAACTTGAAAGTCAATGACTTACGCCATATTGGTGCGCAGAATGAGACTCGAACTCACACGCCGTAACCGGCACTACCCCCTCAAAGTAGCGTGTATACCAATTTCACCACCTGCGCAAAAGTGCCCGGAACAGGACTCGAACCTGCACATTGTAACCAACACTAGTCCCTGAAACTAGCGCGTCTACCAATTCCGCCATCCGGGCGTTTCATGATTTTCGGGATACAACGGGCCGCTGCCCGCTCCCCAAATAAAAGAGATGCCTGCGCACCTCTTATTATTTGCGGATGCAAAGATAGAAGTTTTTTTAAACGAAAACCAACATTTTTGCGATTATTTTCTGTCGAACTGTTTTAAATTTAATTTTGGGTCAATCCGTTGGGGGGTATATGCCAATTCATCCCAGGTGACTTTCTCCTGCCGTGAAGCAGCTTCTCTCCCTAAAATTGCACTCATGGTAGAGTTGTACCCCGATTCCAGCTGATTCAGATAGGAGCCGCTAATAATACTGTCTATAAAGGCTTTGCCTTTGTTTGTATCCGCATCATCCAGCGACGACGAGCTGGTGCCTCTGGCGATGGATTCGGGGGTGAGGTCTGATGCCGAATGTGCTATACCGGAATCCCACTTGTTTTCGCCCAATATAAACACACCGCCGCTGTAATGTGCCTCAGCCATGCCCTTTGTTCCGATGAACCGGGCACATACATCACCAAATACTTTTCCGAATTTGCTTGAATGTACCGATACATTCACCTCGTCGGGATATTTGTAAATCACCTGATAGTTCGTCCATGCGTTTCCAAATCCGGGACCTCCCTTCCTGCTTCCGTCTCCTATTGCAGATAAAGGATGGGTACCAAGAATCCAGTTGCATGTGTCGATCATATGAATGGCCTGATCCAGATAACAACCGCCGGAGATCTCGTGAAAATGATAATGGTTTCGGATACGCATCTCATCGTACGACATGCCTTCGTGGGGTACGATGGCACCGCCGGAAGAAAAATAATAGAGCTGCACGGTGACAAGGTCCCCGATATCGCCTCGTTTAATCCGCTTTGCCATCTCTACATAAGGTGAGGCATAACGAATCTGGAAACCATCGAAAGCGGAGATCTTTCCCTGAACATTTTGTGCCGTCCGGAGAATCTGCCTGCATCCGTCAGCATCCACAGCCAGCGGTTTTTCACAATACACATGTTTTCCGGCGGCAACCGTGTCTTCCAGTATCAGGGGGTGCGAATAACCGGGAGAAGCGATGATGACTGCATCTACCTCTTTATTCTCCAGTAATCGCAGATAGGCATCGGAACCTGCATACATGTTTTTCTTCTGCACAGAGGCATACCCTTTCTTTTGATTCAGTTTATTCACAAAATCGGCGCCACTAGCCAGTTTATCTTCAAAAAGATCGGCCAGGGCCGTAATCTGAATATTTGAACTTTCCGACATGGCACCCAGGATCCCTGTGGCACGTGAACCACACCCCACAAGGCCTATTCTGACGGCTGAATTGTTATTGGAAGCAAACACGATTTCCGGTTTTAAAACAGTAACCGCTGAAAATGCGGACACATTTCTGATAAAATTTCTTCTGTTCATGGGAATATAATTTAACATAAAGATTATTTTCCTTCATCTGATTGCATGTAGATCAGCGGACGATCCATTTTTTGCCTGTAACTACCAGCTCTTTCTGAACGGCCTTTTCAGTTTTTATGATCTCTTCGGAAGGCTGCTGACCGCCAATGCTGACTGATACCTTTCCGGGTTCCACACAGCGTTGCATCAACGCATCGATACTGGAAAGCTGTTCCGGTGCAAGCGTGAAGTCAACCTTACGCGATTCTCCGGGTTCCAGCTTTACGCGTTGTATGCCCTGCAGTGACCGCAACGGCACAGGTACCTGTCGGTTTAAAAGAGAGACATAGAGCTGTACCACTTCTTCGCCACTGCGACCTCCGGTATTGGTTACCGATACCGATACCTTCACAGAATCTCCTGTGACTGCAGTCTCAGGAACCTGAAGATCGGAATAGGTAAACCCGGTGTAGCTTAAACCGTAGCCAAAAGGATATAGGGGCTTGCCGGTAAAGTAACGATAGGTTCTTCCTTTCATGCTATAATCCTCATAAGAAGGCAAATCGTCGTCCGAAGCATAAAAGGTGACCGGCAACCGCCCTGAGGGATTATAATCGCCGAAAAGCACATCGGCCAAAGCGGTGCCTGCATCCTGACCACCATACCAGGCATTGACTATGGCTGGGAGATTATCATCCTCCCATTGAATTGCAAGGGCACTTCCGGTAAGCATCACGAAAATCACCGGCTTTCCCGTGGACTTCAGTGCCTTCATTGCTTCAGTCTGTACCCGGGGCAGGGCAATAGAGGTACGGTCTCCTTTGTTAAAACCAGGCACACTCACCGGCATTTCTTCTCCCTCGAGCGAGGGAGAGATACCTCCGACAAACACAATGGCGTCGGCCGACTTCACAGACGCAGCCAGTGCATTCAGGTCGCTTTCCTGTCGCTCCACCGTAGTAAGGCTGACGCTACCGCCTTCCATTCTCTGCACAAACTCGAAACGAAACTTTCGTTTTTGCCCTGCTTTCAGCTGCAAATGACAGTATTCCACACGTGCTTCCTGATATGAAAAGCGGTCAATCAGGAGCTGATCATCCACAAACAGGCGAAAGCCACTGTCGTCGCTGGTTATTTCAAACGCCACCTCCATATCTTTCCGGGGAGAGAGTACGCTCGTCCAGCGTGCTGCAACCTTACCCGGCTTTAAATTGGCCAGGATGCTGTGTTGTTTTGTTCCAAAAAAATCGATCTCCTTTTCATACTGGACAAACGCAGGGGTTCCTTTAAACTCCGTGTTGTCGAAATATTCCGCTTTAAATCCATCTCTACCCTCTGCAAGCAACAGGTTTTTGATTTGCACGGGAACGGAGATAGAATCATCGGTCAGCCCCACTCCCTGATGATAAATGACTTTTGTGTTTTTGCTCACCTTCTTGCGTATTCCATCAAGCGGTGTCACAATATAAGAGGGAGAACCATTGTAGTTTCCCAGCAGGCAGGTCGGATTATCAGCATTGGGGCCGATCACGGCAATGGTTTTAATCTTCTTGTCGAGCGGCAGCGTCTGTTGCTCGTTTTTTAACAATACGATGGATTTTCGTGCCATCTCCAGTGATTGCTCGCAGCTTTTTTTTGACGCAACCACGGAAATGGGGATCTTGCTGTAGGGCACCCGATCATCGGGATCAAACATACCCAGTTTCATGCGGGCAGCAAAGAGACGCGAGACGGACAGATTGATTTCCTCTTCCGTAATATCTCCGCGCTTCACGGCATCCATCAACGTGCTGTAGCTGCCTCCACATTCGAGGTCTGTGCCTGCAATTACTGCCTGGGAGGAAGCTGCGGCAGCGTCGGGCGAAGTCTTGTGCGTCCGGTAGAAATTGTTGATGGCGCCACAGTCGGAGACCACATACCCTTCAAAACCCCATCGGTTTCGCAGGATGTCAATCAATAGCTCATCGCTTCCGCAACAGGGTTTGCCTTCATAACGGTTGTAGGCACACATGATCGAATAGACATTGCCGGTTTTTATCAATTTCTCGAAAGCCGGCAGGTAGGTTTCCCACACATCCCGCAAGGGTGGACGGGCATCAAAAGAATGACGGCTGTACTCGGGGCCACTGTGTACGGCATAGTGCTTGGCCGTAGCGATGGTCTTAAAATATTTCTCATCGTTTCCCTGGAGTCCTTTTACAAAAGCTACGCCCAAACCGGAAGTCAAATAAGGATCTTCCCCGTAAGTCTCCTGTCCCCTGCCCCAGCGTGGATCGCGAAATATGTTGATATTGGGTGACCAGAAGGTCAGTCCGGTGTATTGCCTCTGGTCGTGATCACGCAAAGCCTGATGATATTTGGCTCTTGCTTCGTCGGAGATGACTTCGGCCGTACAAAACATGGCATCCGTGTCGAACGTGGCAGCCATCCCTATTGCCTGGGGAAAGACAGTGGCCCTGCCGGATCGGGCAACTCCGTGCAGACATTCATTCCACCAGTTGTAGGCGGGGATCCCAAGTCGGTCTATTGGAGGAGCGGCATTCATCATCTGGCTGATTTTTTCTTTCAGCGTCATTCTTTCGACAAGGTCTTTCACCCGTTCGTCGATGGGTAAATTGGGATTCTGAAACGGCAGACTTTGTGCCGCAATAGAAAGTGGCATCAAAAGTGCCGATAAGATTAATAAATAAAATAATCTCATTCAGATGAAGTCATTAATTGATGTGTAAATATAGTGCCATAAACAAGCTTTTATGACACTTTTTCATGAATAATTTATTCAATTAAAATTGATAGATTGGAACATAACTATGTTCAAATTGTGAAACTTGTAATATTGTGATCCTCCATGCGGTCATAATGGACATCACACAAGACTAAAAAACCTGCTCCCGTACATTGATTGTTGAAGCAATCAATAACAAAAAACAAATATAACACATTTTCATGTACGTTATCTATATTCCCCAGCCCTTATTTGCCTTTGCCCCCATTTCAAAAATAATTTTTCCGCCTTTCATGATCTCATTGTGGTGAATAAAAGGTCTGTTCAGGGGTTTCCCGTTCAATATGGCCGACTGGATATATTTATTCTCGGGAGCATTATTGATCGTTTCAATTTCAAAAAACTTCCCATTTCCCAAATCAATCCTGGCATGATCAAAGAACGGACTACCGATGCTGTATTCCGGATTTCCAGGGGTGACAGGATAAAAGCCCATCTGCGAGAAGACAACAAAAGAAGACATACCTCCCCCATCTTCATCTCCGGGCACACCCATCAGGTCGTTTCGAAACCACTGGTGGATAAGGGTCCTGATTCGTTTCTGGGTCTTCCAGGGTGCACCGGCATAGTTATACAAATAAGGAATATGCAGGGAAGGTTCATTGGCCATTGAAAATTGTCCTACGTTGCCGGTATGGTCGGGCAACTGACTGTAAAAATCATACTTACTCTTTCCCAGCGGAGTGGCAAACATCTCATCCAGATTATGGACAAACTGCTCCTTTCCTCCCATCAGGTCGATCAAGTCGGGAATATTGTGTTGTACATCCCAACGATAGATCCATCCGTTGTTTTCTCCATAATAACCGCGTGCACCTATTCCACCCGAATAGCGATAATCAAAGGGTTGGATAAAATCTCCGTTTTTATCTTTGGGGTGGAAAAAGCCGGTCTCCTTATTGAACAGGTTGCGATAGTTAAAGGATGCGTCCATAAAGTAAGCATAATCATCCATCAGGCCCTGCTCCTTTGCCAGTTGTGCCAGGCACCACTCATCGTATGAGGTACCCAAAGTCACGGCAACAGGTTGGCGACGTTCGAAACCATGTACCTCCGAAATCGTTTCCTCCTCCTCTTCCCGCAATGCCGGTATATATCCATGTTTTTTATAAAATTTGTCCAGCTCTCCCGCCGGTTTACCCGACCAGGGAGCCAGAGTCTTGTCCATGATGGCAGCCTTGGCGGCAAGATATGCTTTTTTCAAATCAAAATTGTCCAGACCCTTTCGATGGGCATCCAACACCGAGGCGACACCATGATTGGAGTTCATGCGGCGACTGTCGCCGGTAATTTCCGGAAAGGTAGGCATCCAGAAATGCTCCATCTGTTCGGCCATCAGTACAAATGAATTCAGAATATCCTGTTCCCTTTCCGGTTCAATCAGGACACGCAGTGGATGATGTGCCCTGTATGAATCCCATATCCAGTCGTCGGTATAAAAAGCGCGTCCTCCATCCTCATGTACTTTTCCGTCGAAAGCACTGTAATAACGACCATCTTCCGAAATGGATACAGGTCGCTCAAAGCAGCGGTAAAGTGAGGTATAAAAGACCGTTTTGTCGTTTTCCGAACCGCCCGATATCTGAATTTTATTCAAGGCTTCGTTCCATACCTTGCGCCCTGTTTCACGGAGAGAAGTCAGATTTTTCCCATTCAATTCCCGCTTCATATTCTCTTGTGCCTGTGCGGCATCGATAAAAGAAATTCCATAACGAAGTGTAAGCTTTTTGCTGCCCGCGGGGTAGCTCATGACAAGACATGCATTCCTGCCGGTAGCAGAGGTTTTGTTCTCCAGATTTCCCTCTTCCAACAGCGATACACTCTCCGGCAATTGGTCGGGGAGAAGGTAGAGATAGACCTTCGTATCGTTCTCTATCATCTGAAATCCCGAGAAGGCCGTTCCGTCCCAGGTAAGATCTCCCCTTCGGGAATTAAGCGCCACCCTGACTGCTTCCTCTTTTTCGAAAAGAAGCTCATAGATCGCAGATTGGTGAGAAAGTCCGTACTCCGCGGAGATACCCTCTTCATCGAGATAAACCGAGTAGGAATAAGGTGTTATCTTTTCATTGTCGTAACTGTAGGCAACGACGGGTTTCAGCTCTTTCCTGCTTTCGTAAAAAGGACTCAGGTTGAATGCCGAACTTCCCCGGTGGCTGGTAACCACAATGGGGAGTCCTTCCAGCACGTCGCCGGTGAAATCACGCCGTTCGGGATACACACGCAGTATGCTGTGGGGAAGGTGGATGGTCGGAAAGGTAGGCACCAGCAAATGACTGATGTTCCCCATGTAGGGATTCACATAATCGACCGGTTCCCTGGCTGACTGGTTTTGGACTGACGAACATGAAAGCAACAGGATCGCGATCCCTATTGCCAACACAAAATAAGAAATGTTTGAATTTCTAAAAAATAACGAATGTTTCATATCTTTTTCTTTACTTTGAGTTTGACCGCATTCTCTTTGAATGCCTTGTCAAAATGTGTTCATTGTTTTCTCATACTACACAAAAATAAGCTTTTATACTTAACTCTGTATCCCTGCCAGTTAGTAATTCCAAAATAATTCAAACTAATTTCGGAAATTTTGGTTTTACACAAGAAAAGAGGGCCGCCCTTCTCAGACAGCCCCCGGAATTCACAATGAAAGTTATAAAGAATAGATAAAAAGTAGATTATAATGAGTCGTATGTGACTATGGTCCCTTTCTGGTCTTCTGCTGTTGCAGGCGTGTCCTGATAGTTCGTACGGGAATAGTTTCTGATTCTTTTCCGCACTACGGAGGGCGGTTGATTATTTTTATATTCATCCAGCGCGTCGCTAATTTCAACGGTCTTGCCGGCCGGCACGGAAACCTCTATGGTAATGCTCTGGTCGCGGTAACCCTGACTGACGGGTACCATCAGAAATTCAGGCAGCAACAAAAGTGAATCCTGCTGTACAATCTCATAGCGAAATGCGGTAATGTCGGCTCTGGCCGTGCGAAGATCCTTTCCGCGTGATACAGCAATGGTTCTCACATGAAAAAGTGAATCCGTGCTCTTTCTGATATGCAAATTGATGTTTTTGAACAGCAGAGAATCTTCGTTCACTGTGGCATAAGGTAGCTCATCGATCCCCGAATTCATCCCGTATCCCATTTTAAACTCGGCGTAATCGTCGGCATACGGCTGCATGTCAAGATAAAGCCTGTCGGAAGTGACGGGCGTCAATGAGATCACCGACTCTTGCGAGCTTTCCACACTGTATTTGTCTGCTATGCTTTTCGTCAGTACCCCTCCAACCGCAAGGCCGGCAAACCAAAGTATAAAAGAAACAATGCCGATAGCCGGACACGACCTGACTTTCATTACCCGCCGGATGATCCAGGTAATGATGGATATCACCGGCACCAGCATCACCAGTGCGAGCGAGATGATGAGCAGGTTCGTTTCATAACCGGGATCAATAAACAGGGATTTCAGTGACATAAACTGTGCTCCTGCAAACAGAATGCCAATAAACACTCCCACAAGCACCAGTGCAAAAAAGCCGACAAAGGTGAAGAAGATTATTTTCAAGAAGATAATCAGTGCACTCATGCATCCGGAACGTTGAGGTTGTTGGCTGGTTGCAAAATCACGCGGGTCGTTTACCGGCGAGACCGGCGGCTGCGGCATGATGGGCGGTTGTGGCATCACGGAAGGCTTTGGAGATGTCTCCTGCGTAGATGCATCTTTTCTATCGGGCTTTTCCTCCGTCACCCCGCCCATCACCGTCGTCCCGGCAGCTTCATTCTTCACGCTCTCTGTCGCTCGATAGACCGGTCTTTCGGATTCAGAGCGAGCTCTAGAGCCGGACACATTATCGCTCACCTTTTCGCGGATGCTTTGTATGTACTCTTCCTCTCCCATCATCTCCAGCTTCTGCTTTACCGTTTTGGCTTCGGGAATTATAATCCACAGGACAACATAAACCACCCCTATGCCTATATTAAGATTCCAGCTGAAATCTATGTCATGGAAGAAATAATTCAGCGGAAAGAAAGAAACCATCCCGATCAGATTAAACAACAACGGGAGCAGAAACAGTACACGTGGAATCCAGCTGTCGATCCGGAAATAGGCTGCTATTCCGCCGCAGACACCACCCAGAAAACGATCGTTTGGGTTGCGGTATAACCGCTTGCTCACGTTCGTGACAAGCGGTTTGGGTTTCAGTACAATCCACAATACAATGTAAACCCAAAAAAGTACACCGAAAAATAACACAAACAGCAAGCGCATCAGTACCGGATCGATTTTAAAATAATGTGCCAGGCCACTGCACACACCGCCGATAATTTGATCGCTGGCATTCCGGAAAAGGGAATGGCGTTCTTCACTACTGTCGTGCGAAGCATCTTCGGCCTTGCCCTGTGAGGCTTTATGAGATGTCTCCGGCTCCACCGGTTCTTCATAGTCCGTATCAAAATCTTTGGGGCGACCGATGCTGGAGATGACCGCCTCCACATCCTCGTCGGTGATGCAGTTGATACCATGCTTCAACCTGTTCCCAAACAACTCAGCAATACGGCATTCAATATCATTGACAATCTCATCGCCACCCTCTTCCTGTGAGAAATAACTCTGGAGACTCTCGATATACCGCTTTAATATCTCATAAGCGGTCTCCTCGATGGCAATGACCTGCCCCTGAAAATTAATGTTGATTACTTTCTTCATGCGATTCGTCTGTTTATTTTTTGGTGTTGATGTGTTGTTATAATGATGGATGTTGATCTTGTTCCTGATCTTGCCGCGTGACCATGGCTACACCTGTGGCCAGCTCCTGCCAGGTAGCTTCAAGCAAGGTGTAAAATTTTCTTCCCTTGTCGGTGAGACGAAAATATTTGCGGGGAGGGCCCATTGTACTCTCTACCCATTGATAAGTGAGGATCTCTGCATTCTTCAGTCTGTTAAGCAAGGGGTAAAGGGTACCTTCCAACAGTTGCAGACCGGCACTTTTCATTTCGTCGACAATGTCGCCGGGATAAGCTTCGCCCCGCTTAATAATAGAAAGGATACAATATTCCAAAACTCCCTTTCGCATTTGACTCTGCGTATTCTCAATATTCATTTCTTATCTTTTATGTACATTCAACTTTACAAAGTTACATTAAACAAAGTATTATGCAATACATAGTACCAAGTATCTCTATTGATTTATATTTATTTAACAATTACAGTTGTCAGCAGCAGATTCCTGTGCACAATATGTATTGCGCTCATCACGATTATCGGAACAGATTGTTCCGCATGAAGGTACCTGTCTCTGAAATTACTACTGGAGAAAAAATCTCATCAAATCACTCTCACCCTTAGCACACCGTCGATAGCGTTAATGCGTCTTACGTTTTCATCGGTAATTTCTTCTTCGAGATCGACCATTGTATATGCATAATCGCCACGGCTGCGGTTAATCATATTCGCGATATTGGCGTCCTGTTCGGAAAGGACGGCAGAGATTTGTCCAAGCATTTTAGGGATATTTTTATGCGCGATGGTTAGTCGGTGTTTTACCACACTCACACCCATGTCGCACGATGGGAAGTTTACCGAATTTTTAATATTCCCATTCTCCAGGAAATCTTTTGCCTGCAACACGGCCATCACGGCGCAGTTATTCTCGCTTTCGGGCGTTGACGCACCCAGGTGTGGGATAGAAATGATACCCGGTACGCCAATCAGTTTCTCATTGGGAAAATCGGTTACATATCCACTCACTTCCCCATTGTTCAATGCGGCAATAATATCGTCATCGTTCACCAGTTCACCTCTGGAGAGGTTGATGATGCGTACTTCATTTTTCATTTGTGCGAACGCATCTTTGTTGAGCATTCCTTTGGTTTCGTCGGTTAATGGAATGTGCAGTGTAATGTAATCACAGTGTTTAAACAGTTTTTTAAGGTCACTGGCTTTCTTCACTGCACGCGACAGGCCCCAGGCGTGATCTACGGAGATATAAGGATCGTAACCATACACTTCCATCTCCAGATTGACCGCTGCATTGGCCACCATCACACCAATTGCACCCAATCCAATTACACCCAGCTTTTTTCCCTTTATCTCGGGACCTATAAACTGAGCCTTGCCTTTTTCCACCTGCTTCGCAATATCATTTCCCGAAAGGTTGTTCACCCAGTTGATGCCCTCCACAATCCTGCGCGATGAAAAAAAGAGCGCAGCCATTGCCAGTTCTTTTACCGCGTTGGCATTGGCGCCAGGGGTATTAAACACAACAATTCCTTGCTGGGTGCACTTCTCAGTGGGAATATTGTTTACACCCGCGCCGGCACGGGCAATGCAGTGCAAGCTTTGGGGAAACTCCATTTCATGTAGCGAAGCGCTACGCAGGATGATGCCGTCAGGCGACGCTGTAGTTTCACTGATCTCGTATTTTTCTCCGAACTTTTCCAACCCTGTCTCGGATATTCCATTCAGGGTTTTGATTTTGTATTTGCCCATTCTCAATTGATAAATTTAGAGGTGTAGTACCTGAAAGTTTCACTTGTGTGAAACAGTGATAAAAAAAAAATGTAAATAGATAAACACAAATGTACAAAAAATATGAACGAAACGTAGTCAAGTGAGGTAAAACACTCAATTTTTATCGGTCCGTGTATAAGTAATGACTTTTATGTATATTTGTGCTTTATTCATCAGTTATGTCATTACAAGGGAAACATATCGTCTTGGGTATTACCGGCAGCATCGCCGCCTATAAGTCGGCCATTCTCACCCGTTTGTTCGTGAAGAGGGGAGCGGAGGTGCAGATTGTGATCACACCGGCCGGCAAGGAGTTCATCACGCCGGTTACCCTCTCCGCCCTCTCGGGTCGACCCGTAATCAGTGAGTTTTTTGCCAGTGGCGACGGTACCTGGCACAGCCACGTGGACCTCGGCCTGTGGGCCGACCTGATGATTGTAGCTCCCGCCACTGCCTCCACCCTGGCCAAGATGGCTCACGGAGTGGCCGACAACATGCTTATCACCACCTACCTCTCCATGAAGGCGCCTGTTTTTGTAGCGCCGGCCATGGATCTGGACATGTTCCGCCACATCACCACCAGCCGGAATATTGAAAGGCTGAAGCGCGATGGCGTACAGGTTATTGAACCCACGGAAGGAGAGCTGGCCAGTCACCTCGAAGGCAAGGGACGGATGGAGGAACCGGAGCATATCATACTCCTCATCGAACAGTTTTTTGCCGTCCAAAACGATCTGCAGGAAAAAAAAATATTAATCACGGCAGGCCCCACCTATGAAAGGATCGATCCGGTGCGTTTCATCGGCAACTTCTCTTCCGGCAAGATGGGATTTTCTCTGGCCGAAGAGTGCGCACAACGGGGTGCAGAGGTGTTGCTGATTGCCGGACCTACCGCCCTGAAGACCATGCATCCCCGCATCGGGCGAATTGACGTGGAGTCGGCTCAGCAGATGCACGACGCCGCAGTAAGCGCTTTCCCGCAAATGGATGCAGCCATCCTCTCCGCAGCCGTGGCCGATTACCGTCCCCTGCGGTCCCGGCCTGAAAAAATGAAACGGGAAGGGCAGGAAGAATTCAGCCTCACCCTGACGACCAATCCCGATATCGCCGCATCGCTCGGCCAGATGAAAGAGGCACATCAAGCCCTCATCGGTTTCGCACTGGAGACGAACGATGAGTTACTGAACGCCCGCAAGAAACTGGAGAGAAAGAATCTCGACTTCATCGTTCTCAACTCCCTGCAGGACGAAGGTGCCGGTTTTGGCGGTGATACCAACAAAGTAACCATCCTCTCCCGTGAGGGCAACAAGACGTCGTTTGGTCTGAAATCAAAAAAAGAGGTCGCCAAAGATATTGTCGACATCGTTTTTCACGTTGGACCGTCCCACCCTATTCAGGATAATTCAGTCAAAACCGGGTAACCGGTTTTTTAATGAAAAAACCACACACAATGAAGATCAACCTCTCTCCCTTTATATACATTGCTTTATTTGTCGTATACGCACCCTCCGCCTTCTCTCAGCAATACAGATATCCCGTCACCATTCCGCCCGCCTTCAGTGCAAATTTCGGTGAACTACGCAGCAACCATTTTCACTCGGGCCTTGATTTCAAGACACAGCAGGCAGTAAACAAACCCGTCGTGGCCGTTGAAGAGGGTTATGTCTCCCGCATCAGCGTCTCACCCGGAGGATTTGGACTGGCACTCTATGTAGATCACCCTGCCACAGGCCATACCAGCGTATATGCCCACCTGAACAGTTTCTCCAAAGGGATTGCCGACTGGGTCAAGGAGAAGCAATATGAGCAGGAAAGTTTTCAGGTAACCCTTTATCCGGAGAAAGGGCAATTCCCTGTAAAGCGGGGCGAGCAGATCGCGCTGAGTGGCAACACAGGCAGCTCCGGCGGACCGCACCTGCACTTCGAGATCCGGGATAGCCACACCGAAGAACCGCTGGATGCGCTGGCCTATCTGCCCCTTGTGGCCGACACCCAGAAACCGGATCTGCGGGGCATCGCCCTCTATCCTCAAAAAAACAAGGGTCTCATTAACGGCAGCAGCAATCCTCTCCGGATCAATATCAGTAAAGATGGCAACGGCCACCCACTCAGACCCGACCGTGTAATCAATGCCTGGGGGCGGATTGGCGTGGGTGTGAAAGCTTACGACCGGATGAACGGTCAATCCAATATATACGGAGTAAAACATATCCGGCTGTTTGTGGATGAGAAGCCGGTTTTCAGCAGTTCCATCGACCGGTTTTCGTTTTCAGACACCCGCATGCTGAATTCTTTTGTAGACTTTGAAGACTGGCAGGAGCGGCGCTCCTTTTATATGAAGTCTTTTGTAGACCCGGGCAACAGGCTTCCCTTCTACAAAACGACCAACAACGGCTACATCGACATCACCGAAGAGCGGGAATACGTTTTCCGTTACGAGCTGGAAGATCACGCGGGTAACCGCCTCGATTACCGCTTCACCATACTGGGAAAATCACAGGACATTCCGGCTCCCCCATCCTGTGAAAACTGGTTCACCTGGAACCTGAATAACTCCTTTCTCGAAATGGGATTCTCCCTTTCCATACCGGCAGGCAATCTGTACAGCGACCTCTGTTTCACACATCGCAAAACCGAAAACCATGCCTATTATTCGCACCTGCACCGGGTGAACGACAAGCCGGTTCCGCTTCATCGGGGTGCGGAACTGTGGATCGGGCTGCATACCGACACGCTGCGGAACAGGAGCAACTATGGGATTGTAAAAATCAATGACAACGGCTCGGAGAGCTGGGTTGGGGGGACCTATAAGCGGGGTGGTATTTCTGCCACCATACGGGAACTGGGCGACAGCTATGCCGTGTCATCCGATACCCAGCCCCCCGTCATCACGCCCGTTACTCCGGAAAATTGGGTAAAGCAGCGTCATATCAGAGTAAGGCTGAGCGACAACAAAAGCGGCATCACCACATTCCGGGGTGAGATAAACGGAAGGTTTGTACTCTTTACCCACGACACCAAATCGAACGTGTACAGCTACCTTTTCGACGAGGCAAGGCTGAACAAAGGAGAACAACTGACACTGGTTTTTACGGCTACCGACGGAGCGGGCAACAGCAGCGAATACAAAAAGGTGTTATAACCCCAGCGTCTCTTTCACTAGGGCAATCTCCCGCTCGCTACCGGTATGCTTTCCCTCTACATCCGACAGCTTCACGCACTCCTGCCACGGCTCTTTTGCCGTCATCTTGCAGCGGAAGAGTTTCATCACGATGTTCATGCTTCTGGTCTCAACCGACACATCGTTGGTGAGGTTGGTGCCAATGCCGAAAGTGACGCCGATACGGTCACCGCAATAGTCCTTTATTTCGATCGCCTTATCCACATTCAGGCTGTCGGAGAAAACAAGGTATTTCATTTTGGGATTGACCCGCAGCTCTTCGTACCGCTGTATTACCTTGTCGGCAAACAGGAACGGGTCGCCACTGTCGTGCCTCAGGCTGGTGAAGAGTGCAGCGTGCTTCTTGCTGAAGTTGCGCAGAAACACGTCGGTGGTATAGGTGTCGGTCAGCACCGTTCCCAGATCACCGTCGTAGACGTTGATCCAGTCTTCCATCGACATATAGTTGGCCATCTTGTAGCCATAGATGGAACCGTGAAACTGCACCCACTCATGGGGATGGGTTCCGGAGACGTTGATATTGTGCTTGTAAGCCATGTAGACATTGCTCGTACCGAACAAGCTTTCGCCGGCATGCTGCTTCAGCAGTTCGGTGACCCTGTCCTCCACATCGAAGCTGAAGCGGCGCCGCATCCCGAAAAGCGAGAAGGTGATGCCATGCTCCTTCATGCGAATGGCTTTGTCTATGGCTGCCTGCTCCATATACCCCACGTCGGGATGTTGACCCGACTCCCGGAACCAGAGCTCGGAAACGGTGGCCAGTATGGGCGTCTCCCATAGCGTTACCCTGTAGAGCAAGCCGCTTGCCCTGATCTTCAACTTCGATTCCTCCAACCGGATATCCACCTCGGAAGGGTCGAACCGGAACCCTTTCAGAAAATCAATGTAGATGGGCGGCAGATAGGGCATCTGCTTCCGGATAAACGCCTCCTCCCCGGACGTGAGCGACAAACCGGCCATCTGCTCCAGCTCCTTCTTCAGCAGGTGATCGAATCCTTCGGGATAGTCCCCGTTGCTTCTGTCCACGAACTCAAACTCTCCATATGCCCGGGGAAAGAGCTTGGAATAGGCATAACTGGTAGTAAACTTATACAGGTCGGTATCAAGGATGCTGCTGATTATTCCCATTTCTCCGCATTATTTATTGGTAAAAACATAAAACGTTTCAGGGATTCATTTCGTTCAACATTCCCTATGATAACAAATTTTTGAACCTAATCGAAATATTTAGCCTAAATTTTGAACAATCAAAATAAAGAAGGGGCGACCCTCTCGGCCGCGCCCCTCCCCAAAAAATAAGTATCCCTTCAGATCATCTCCTCCACGTTCCACACGAAGGCGCGCAAACCCAGGTTGGCAGACTCTTCATCCTGTTCTTTCAGGTATCTCAGCAACAGTGGTACCCTGTCATCCTCCACCACTGTGAGGATGGCGTTGTTCACCGAAGGCCATGCATGCGATCCGTAGTGGGGGTAGCCATCTTTGCTTCCTTTGCCGAAGACCTCTTTCCAGGAAGTGAAGCCCCGGATATTCATGGAACTCAGGTCATCCACGATCTTGTCGTAGTGTGCCTGGTCTAAAACTATCATTACTGCTTTCATAAGATTGAAATTATGTCAAATGTATCGTTTAATTACCATTCCCCACCAATACCTCACGATGCTTGCGACGTCTGCGGCGTACACCATAGCCGGCCATGGAGGAATAAAGCGCCGGAATAAGAATCAGGGTGATGATGGTGGAAAAAGTCATCCCGCCAATAATGGCGATACCCAGTGTCTGCCACATCTCCGAACCCTGTCCCGTGCCAATGGCCAGCGGAACCATACCCAGAATGGTAGTGAGTGTGGTCATCAGCACCGGACGCAGCCTTGAACGACCGCCATGGGTCACAGCGGTGATGATGGACATACCCCTTTCCCGGTTCAGGTTGATGTAGTCGATGAGTACGATAGCATTCTTTACCACCATGCCCACGAGCATGATCATCCCCACAAAACCCATGATGCCCAACGGCTCACCCGTAATCGCAAGCAACAGGATGGATCCGGTGAAGGCAAAGGGCACAGTCAGGATAATCATAAACGGATAGGTGAGCGATTCAAACTGAGAGGCCAGCACGATATAAACCAACAGCGAGACAATGAGAAGTAGCAGCGATAAGTCGGCGAAGGACTCCTGCTGATCTTCCAGCGTTCCACTCATCTCGACCTGCACACCTGCAGGGGGATCTAGTTGATCAATGATGAGGTTTACATCTTTTACCACCTCGCTCAGGGCACGACCATAGAGCGTGCCGCTAACTGTGACAATCCGTTCGCGGTCCTGTCGGTCGATCTGCGGCAGCGTGGATGATTCCACTACCTTGCCCAAGTCACGCACCCGCACGCCGGTACCCATTGCGTTATAGACGATGATGTTTTCAATGTCCTCGATGGACTGCCGGTATTGTTCTTCAAAACGTACCCGGATGTTGTACTCTTCCCCATCTTCACGAAAACGCGACATGGTGAGTCCATTAATACGATTACGCACAGCATTGGCAACCGTACTCATGTTGAGACCGTTCAAAGCCATCTTCTCGCGATCGAACTGTATCTGGTATTCCATACGGTATTCCTTGCGGGAAACCATAATATCTCTGAGCCCTTTCACATCCTGTAACTTCTGCCGCAACTCCTGAGCCATTTGATCGGTATCGGCGAAACTATACCCGAAAATCTCCACAGCTACATTGCTGCCCGTTGTCATTCCCATATCTCCGCCACCGGGCATTACCTGAAAACGGTGCAGTTCTGGCATCTGAGAAAGATCTTCACGCATCTCGTCCGATATATCGAAGATGGTCTTTTTTCTATTCTTTGCTTCGGTCAGCCGCAGCTGGTAGCTTATGATATTGGAGGCATTGTCCTGCATGGCAGCCCAGGTATCGTCTTCCCCTGCGGCACCCACGCTGAGAGAGATGATCTCGATTTCAGGATATTTTTCCCGCATCTTTTCGGCAATAAGCTGACCTGTTTCACGTGCCACCTCCATGCGGGTACCAGTAGGCATCTCCACAGTCAATCCAATGGTGTTATTGTCTGAAGCTGGCATAAATTCAGTTTTGAGGGTGACGGCACTGATGCCCACGCTCACCACGAAGATCAGGATAATCACCCAGATGGTTGCCTTCCGCCGCCTTGCCACCCGGTTGACCAGGCGTGCGTAGCCGTGATCCAGCTTATTGAGTGCGGGGAGGATATTTTTGTTGTACCAGCGGTCGAAATAGGACAGTTTCTTATTTTTATTTCCCCGCATCATTTTCGCGCTCATCATCGGCGTCAGTGTTAACGCGATAACCAGAGAGAGTGAGATAATGATGGTTACCATCCAGCCGAGCTGTTTGAACATGACACCGGCAAAACCGCCTACCATGGTCATCGGCAGGAACACCGCGATGATTGTCAGCGTGGAGGCGATGACAGAGAGTGAGACCTCTTCCGTGCCATAGATGGCTGCCTGTTTTGGTCGGCTACCCCTTTCAATGTGGGTGGTGATATTTTCAAGCACCACGATGGCATCGTCCACCACCATCCCGATGGTGATGGAGAGTGCGGAGAGCGAGATGATGTTGATGGTGTTCCCGGTGAGATAGAGATAGATGAACGACCCGATCAGCGAGATGGGGATCGTCACCATGATGATGATGGTGGCGCGCCAGCGTCCCAGGAAGAACAGCACCACAATACCCACAATGATCAATGCCAGCAGGATGGTCTCCAGCAAGCTATTTATAGATACCTTGATATAATCAGAGGTGTCCATCACGGTCTCAATCTGAATGTCGGGCGGCAGGTTCTTCTGCAATTCAGGCAGCTGTGCATGTACCGCATCGGCAATGGCTACCGTGTTGGCACCCGACTGCTTCTGTACCACGATGCTGGCACTGCGCCTGCCATTGGTATAGTTTTCTTGCACACGGCTCTCGAGGGTGTCGTTCACCGAGGCCACATCGCGCAGGTAGACGGTCTTACCCCCGCTGTTGCCGATAACCACGTTGTTGAGGTCACGACTATTTCTGAACTCCCCTTCCAGACGCAACATGTAGGTCTGCGAGCCAATATCGAAATCACCTGCAGGTACATTCACATTTTCAGCAGCAATGACCTGGGCTATCTGTTCCAACGAGATGTTGTATGCTTCGAGCTTGGCAGGAACTACATTCACCTGTATCTCCCTTTGGGGTGCACCGGCAACAGAAACAGTTCCCACACCCGATACCCGGTTGAGCGGGTTGGCAACCTGCTCGTCGAGTATCTTATAGAGAGCACCGGCACTCTCTTCGGCAGTAGCCGAAAGAATGACCACCGGAATCATGTCGGAGCTAAACTTCAGGAGGATCGGATCTTCCGTACCTTCGGGCAGGAAACCTGATACCAGACCCACCTTGTCGCGCACGTCATTCATCACGGCGTCCATATCGGTACCAAAGTCGAACTCCAGCATGATCATCGACATTCCGTCGCGAGATTGCGATGTGATCTCTTTCAATTTTTCTGTCGTATTCAGTACATCTTCCAACGGCCGGGTCACATTCTCCTCCACGTCCTGTGCACCTGCGCCGGAATAGGTAGTCATCACAGACACCATATTCAGGTCGATATTCGGATAGAGGTCGATGGGTAGCTGCCTGTAAAACAACAACCCGATTAAGACAACACCAATAAATATCAATGATGTCCCCACGGGATTTTTCACCGCGGATTCATATATCTTCATAAAATCTTTTATTTATACAGTTCTCAATCACTTCACTTCGTACTGTGTACGCGAATTATTCTATCACTTCGACCGCTGTGCCGTCTACCAGACCCGACTGGCCCTGTACGATCACCCTGTCGCCGGCTTTCAGTCCGGACACAATTTCATATTTATCGTCAAGTCTCACACCCAGTTGTACCAGCGTGTAAACAGCCTTGCCCTCTTTCTCTACGAAGACATAGCGATCGTTGGAGCCCACCTGTTTCAATACAGACCTGTCACTCAGGAGCGGACGATCGTGGGTACCAAAATTCATTTTCACACGGGCAAACATACCGGGGCGCAGGCGCTGGGCGGTATTGGCTACGGTGATCTCCACGGGGAAGGTATGCGAAACCGGGTCGAGTGTGGGATAAATGAGTGATACCTTTCCTTCGAAGGTTTCACTGCCGAGTGCATCAGCCTGCACCTCAACCGGCATACCCTTCTCCACACGGCTGTAAAACGACTCGGAAACATTGACTTTCACCTTCACAGGATTCATGGTCTCGATGGTGAGAATGGGCAGCTGTCCTGCCACATCTCCCGGATCATAGTTGCGGGCCGTCACCACGCCACTCACGGGGCTGGTGAGGGTAGTGTTCTCGCCCAGGTTTCCCAGCGCCGTCTCAGCCACATCGAGTTGTGTTTTAGCCTGGTCGAGCTGCTGCTTGGAGACGCCGCCAACCTCAAAAAGTTCTTTGTAGCGTTCATAGTCTCTTTTCAGGGTAGCTACCTGTGTTTCCTGTTGGGAGAAAGTTGCGGCATCCATGGCAACTACTGCCTGGCCCTGACGTACCGGGGAGCCTACATCGACGTAAATTTTGCGGATGCGGCCTCCCATAGCGGGGGCAATATTATTTACCTTGTCGGCCTCTACCGTCGCAGTAAAGGTGGCATCCTGATTTACCGGCACTACCTGCACCGTTTCTACACGCACCTTTTTTGTTTGTGTCGCTTCATTTTCGGAACGCGCGCTACGATCCGATCCCCCGCAGGAAGCAAGCAATGCCACTGCCAATAAAGGAGTAATTCTCAATAAGCTGTTTTGTCTCATATGATTATCTGTATGTTTTTTTTTATTGGGTTTATCAATCATTTTAGTCTTGTATCTTGCGTCTTGTGTCTTGATTCCGAATCAATCCAGCTGCACCGGTGCGATATCGTATCCCAGCACCTTCTCCAGATCCGATTTTGCAGAGAGGTAGTCGTAAATGGCATTCCGATACTGCAGCTCGGCATTGAGCACGGCCAGTGCTGCCGCATTCACATCCACAATGGTGCCCATACCGGTCTCATACCGCTTCAGCGTGATCACATGTCCCTTTCGGGCCTGGGCCACGGAAGACTGTGTAGCCACTACCTGCTCGATACTTTTGTTGATCAGGTCATAATTGTTCTTGATCGACAGCTTCAGTCCCCGCTCCACATCCTTGCGCTGCTCACTCAACTGGAAGAGTTGCACTTCAGACTGTTTCAGGTTATGATAACGCTGTCCCCCGTTGAAGATGGGAATCTGCAGGGTCAGACCCAGCATGGAATATGGATCCCAACGATAGTTGCTGAACCGGAAGTCGTTGTTCTGACTCATGTAGGTCCAGTTGAAGCTGGTAACCAATGTGGGAGAGAACTGGAGCTTCTGCATCTCGAACGCATTTTTTGCCTGTTCCGCCTGCAGATCGAACTGCTTGATATCGCTGTTGTTAATCAAGGAAGTGTCGGCCGGAATGATCGCATCAAACATGGTCGCTTCATAGTCGTCGAGCGAGCCCATCACCTTCAGCGGTATCTCACCGTCGACCCCCATCAGCATCTTCAGCTGCAGCTCGGCGATCTTCATCATGTTCTCCGACTGGAGAATGTTGGGTATAAGGCTCTTGAGGCGCACGTCTGCTGTGATCACATCATACTCTGCCACCACACCCTGATTAAAGCGGTTACGGATATTTTCGAGGTTGATGGAATCGTTCTCGTAGGTCTTCTTCAGTACCGCATAGCTGTCTTGTGCGAGCAGCAGGCTAAAGTAGGATTTTTTTACCTGGTTTACCAGGTCGATACGCGACGAGCGTGCCTTCTCCATAGCCAGGCGGATATCCACTTCGCTCATCTGGATGTTCTTCCAGAGGGACGGCATCACGATGGGAAGACTCACATTGAGGCCGGCCGACCAGACGTTGAATCGCCCCATTTGAATTCCTTCTCCGGACGTCTCGGAACCGCCGCCCATCATCTTTCCCAACACCTCCATAATTTTTTGTTCTTCGGGGGTATATTGCGTGGGATCCACTTCACCGCCAAAGCCAAACCCTTCATCAAAATAGACAGTCTGACGCTTAATGGCTCTTTGGTATTGGCCGATGATGTCGAGCTGCGGTAGCAGTGCGCCATAAGCCGATTTTCTAGCGTATTGTTTCTTGGTGATCTCCATATCGGCCACCTTCACAGTAGGATTCTCGCTCAGGGCGATATCCAGCGCCGTGGGCAGGTCGATCCGTAAGCTATCGGACTGCTGAGCCCACAAGATTGATGTGACCGTGAGACTGAGCAACAATGGCACGAAGCGCGTGATTATTTGTGGTTTATTCATTTCTTTCTTCATTTTATATTTAATTTTTAGCTTTTTGCTTTTCTAAATAGGCATCAATAATTTTTATTCCTTTTTCGGTCAGAATTCCGCGTACAAAGTTGATCATCATTGTATAAAAAAGTTCTGAAAAAGTAAATAACGGTTTTTCGAGTGAGGTGGCACGAATATAAATGTAGGTACTCTGTTCCACCAGGAAGGCAGTCGCTTCCACGTTCAGGTCTTCCCGAATATAACCCTGCTCAATACCCTTTTGCAGAAATTTAACCAGATACTCCTTGTTTTTTTCTTTTTCAGCCTCAATATTCCGATTGGCCCGGGGATAATATTTTTGTATGTCTTCGAAAAATTTCACGTCGCAAATGGGTGTCGATTGTTGGATCTCGATTATTTTTATAAATATTTCCACCACATTGTTTCTACCGGATATCAGTGAGTCGAAGACCTTCCTACGTTCATCCCTGAGGCTGACAAGCAAAGACAACAGTATCTCTTCCTTGTCCTTGAAATTTTCATAAATGGTTCTTTTTGAGATACCCAGCGAAGAAGCCAACTCATCCATTGATACACTCTTTATCCCATACTGGAAAAAGAGGTCTCCCGCTTTTGCAATGATTCTTTCTCTAATCTCCATGTAGCAATTTAAAAAACGCACAAAGATAAAATAGAAAACTTAAAACATCAAATCAGTTTTTTCAGTTTTAACATACTTTACAACCATCGGAGAATACTACTTGAATCCATCTCTACAACATGATCATGTATCACAGATTCAATGCCAGTCGCAAGGCCTTGTAACCTGAAGCGCTGGCCCTTATCTTATCACCGTTTTTAAGTGTAAGCATCTGGCTCTGTTTTTCATAGAGTTCAATGCGTAATATCTTTTCCACGTTGACAATATAAGAGCGGTGCACCCGTACGAATCGTGATTGTGGCAAGCTGGTCTCAAAATACTTCATCGTTTCTTCCTTCATGTAAGCGTGCTGATCGGTTACAATTTGTACGTAATCACCATCTGATTGGATGTAAAGAATATCTGGCACAAGAATCACATGGATCTTTTGTCCTACTTTTACTGCCACGCGTTCCAACTCACTCTCACGGGGATTTTCACTTACCGGGAACGGCATGGTAGCTGCCTCGTCCTGTTCGGGGTCCGAGGGGTCCTCATCAAGCTCGCCTTCCTTTTTTATGATTTGCATATGAATCATCTGAGCGAAAATCACGTATAACAGTGATCCGATGAACGCGGCGGCAGGAAGCAGTTTCCTTATCTCCATGACAGACGTTTGACGAAAGAGAAGCCAGGAAGTAAGTAATTCCATACTCAGCCAGAGAACCACGAACAAGACACCAATAGCGAAATAGTTAATAAACCGCTGGTATGTACCCAGCTTTACATAATTGGAAGATGGGACAATGATACTCAGCAGCCATCCCATGCCTGCAAGTATCAACGCGTCGATAAAGCTCTTCAGAAAAACCGGACCAAAAGAAAATGAGACCAGGGGAAACAGTGCCAGCGCCTGCATCAGTGCGTAAAACACAATCAGTATAATGGCCGGAAGCAACCGCAAGGGTATGTATGTCAGGGAGGTTTTCATTCTTTTTCCCGAATTGGATTACCGCGCTGTCTCCACTTATCTTATTCCACATCCTCCGAAGGTAAGATTCCCCTGGAGAATTAATTTTCGTGAATGATCGGGCTGTGAAACAAGCCGTTTATCCTCCACCCCACCTAATACGGTATGGAACCGTGTTTCAATCAACCAGTCACCTGGAATATAAAGTTCCACACCTCCAAAAGTGGCATCAATATCGAGACAGGTTTCCCCCTCCGGCAGTGTGGTCTTACGCAGATCGAGCACCACACCTCCAAAAGTCGCGTTGATGACGCCCCCGTTAAAAACAGGATCCAGAAAGATGCTTTCTGAACCGCCGAAGAGTACATTTTTTTCAATTCTCCCGTTTACATTTTCTATCGGATCGGACTCCGTAGACCGGGAAAGGCATCTTCTGTCGCGCTTGCAGTTGCCTACCCTGAACACCATGATCAGACCGAGCAGAATAAGCAAAACAGGCCAAAAATCATGGGTGAAGGCAGGGTTGACGCCGGGCATGAGTCCGGGATAAGCTCCGGCGACACGGGGAAGCAGGAAGAAACAACCCACGATCAGAAATATCGCACCCAGTGAGTAATCCCTTTTAGAGAAATTGATGATTGAAAAGAGAATGAAAATCATCGGCCACGAAAAAAGGATCGGCTTAAGTGCCTCATCAATCCATCCGAAATTAAATGACAAAAAGAGAAGTCCGGTAATAATCAACAGAAAACCGAAAATGATTCCTTTTGATTTGGGAGATTGATGAAATGAAACATTTAAGTTATTTTCCATATAAATGAAATTTATAATTTTTGCAAATTTACGTACTCCGGGGATTCGCACATAACGTCAATCGATGAACATATCTTTTTTTCCCGACGAATAAACTTTTTTCCCCTTTAAACAAGCCCCTATTTTTCTCCAACGTGAAAAATATTTATCTTTGGCATGTAAATGTATATATAACATTTGAAAAAATAAACAAATCAAGCGGTCATTTTATCCATGTCAGATGCTACCAAGGATTTGAAATAAAATAATTTAAATCATATGAAACGAGCATGAATTACGAAGTAATCGACTTTGTCAAAATCATTATCACACAAGATCATGACTAAAGCGAGTTCCATATGATACCATTGAAAATAAATATTTTAGTCATATGAACAAAAAAATCTCACTTCCAGTTCTTCTTGCAATAACATTCGTCCTCTTCGCCGGATGTACCGAAAAAAATAAAAACAGATCCCTGAACGTGGATGAGCTACTTGCCAATGCCATATCGCTGGTCGGTAAAACTGTGATCGTAGAAGGCCGTTGCACGCATGTCTGTACGAAAAGTGGCATGAAGCTTTTTCTGCAGGGAGCAGGTGAAACAAAAACATTGCGGGCCCAATCAGGGGCTACACTGGGCAAATTTGACCCAACCGCTGTGGACAGGAAGGTAAGGGTACGTGGGAAACTGACAGAAGTACAAATCGGTGAAAACAACTTGGATGCCCACGCTACCCACGGTACAGAGGGGGAAAGTTGTAAGACTGAAGGCGCTGCTGAAAAGTCCTATTATATTGAAACAGAATCTTATCAGATCATCGATTGAATGGAAGCGCCTGGACAGTTTACCGGATTTACACCGGAAACCATTTTTTTCCTGAAAGAACTAAAACAAAATAACTACCGGGAATGGTTCAACGAACGGAAGCATATATACGAGAGTAACTTGCTGAAACCCTTCCGCTCGCTGGCGGTCATGCTTACTCCTGCCATGCATAATATTGACCCGCAGTTTGAGATGCGTCCCTCAAGGATGCTCTCGCGTATTTATCGGGACATCCGCTTTTCTCCGAATAAGGATCCTTATAAATCCTCCATGTGGCTCAGCTTTCAGCAGGCAACCACCCATTGGGAAAATTTTCCCGGCTATTTTGCCGAGCTCAGCGATGAACATTTTATGGCGGGAATGGGGTTGTTCATGCCCAAGCGAAAGATCATGGATGTTTTCCGGGAAGAGGTCGATTACAGTCGCGAATCATTCAGGGAGATGGCAGAAAAAGCGCTCAGAGCAGGATTCAAGGCAGACGGAGAACTTTACAAACGTCCCCTCCCCAATAGCTTGCCCGAATTTTACCAGCCCTGGATACAACGGAAGAGCATCTACGTAATCAAAACAATTCCATTGTCCGATGAGCGGCTCTACAGCGAAGCCATTGCGTTGCAACTTATGGACGACTTTGCCCAAATAGCCGATCTTTATCATTTTATGAAGGAGATCGTGAAGGAAGCACAATAAAATTATAATCTGTCGCTTTTATTTTATAATTTTGTACAATTTCTTTTTTATAAAGCACAATCAAAATCAAAATGGCAAATAACAAACTACGTGACGACGCACTTGCCTATCATGCGCAGGGGCGTCCCGGAAAAATTGAAGTCGTACCCACCAAACCTTATAGCTCACAACGCGACCTCTCTCTTGCTTACTCGCCGGGAGTGGCATCACCCTGCCTGGAAATTGAAAAGAATCCACAGGACGCTTACAATTACACCTCGAAAGGCAACCTGGTGGCAGTCATCTCAAATGGCACTGCTGTCCTGGGTCTGGGCGATATAGGCGCCCTGGCCGGCAAACCAGTCATGGAAGGCAAGGGGCTGCTTTTCAAGATTTTTGCAGGTATCGACGTTTTTGACATCGAAGTCAACGAAAAGGATCCGGAAAAGTTCATTCAGGTAGTCAAAGCAATCGCACCCACCTTCGGGGGCATCAACCTGGAAGACATTAAGGCTCCGCAATGCTTTGAGATTGAAGAAAGGCTGAAAAACGATCTCGATATTCCCATCATGCACGACGACCAGCATGGCACGGCCATCATCTCCGCCTGCGGACTACTCAACGCACTGGAGATCAACGGGAAAAAGATAGAAGATATACGCATCGTGGTGAATGGCGCCGGCGCTGCAGCTAACTCCTGTACCAAACTATACATGGCGCTGGGGGCAAAGCTTGAAAATATTGTGATGGTCGATTCCAAGGGAGTCATCAATACTGCGCGGACCGACCTGAACAATCGGAAAAAGCCTTTCGCTACCAGCAGGAATATCACGACCCTGGAAGAGGCGGTAAAAGATGCCGATGTGTTTCTCGGTCTCTCTGTGGCCGACGTACTCACCCCGGAGATGTTGCGTTCCATGAATCACGATCCCATCGTCTTTGCACTTGCCAATCCGAATCCTGAAATTTCCTACGAGCTGGCCATGGCATCAAGAGAGGATATCATCTTCGCCACGGGCCGTTCCGATTATCCCAACCAGATCAATAACGTGCTCGGTTTTCCCTACATTTTTCGGGGTGCACTGGATGTGCAGGCTACCTGCATCAATGAAGAGATGAAGATCGCCACGGTCTATGCACTTGCCGAGCTGACCAAGAAGGCAGTTCCCGATGTGGTAAATGCGGCCTACAGTGTAAAAAAACTTCGCTTCGGGAAAGAGTATATCATCCCGAAGCCACTCGACCCGCGACTGCTCACCACGGTAGCTCCTGCCGTAGCAAGAGCTGCCATGGCGTCGGGTGTCGCTCGCAAGCCGATCACCAACTGGGACGAATATGACCACAAACTGCGCGATCTGATGGGAATGGACAATAAGATGATCCGTCGCCTCTATGATATGGCACGTCAGAATCCTAAGCGTGTGGTCTTCTCCGAAACCAACCATCTGAATATGCTCAAGGCTGCTGAAACAGCTCGTGCGGAGGGTATATGCCATCCTGTACTTCTAGGCAATGAGGAGAAAATTACCAACGTGGCACGGGAGAATCAGATCAGTCTCGAAGGAATAGAAATCATAAACCTGCGCCATGATCGTGAGGAAGAACGCCGCACACGCTATGCACAGTTACTGACCGAAAAACGCAACCGGCAGGGGATGACCTTCGGGGAAGCGTCGGAAAAAATGTTCGAGCGCAACTACTTCGGTATGATGATGGTAGAAACAGGCGAGGCCGATGCCATGA
>Ga0228535_1000580_pt1 | contig 94551 bp, 86 predicted proteins | sample SJ1metagenome_FD_168457 | JGI IMG/M metagenome (GOLD analysis project Ga0228535, IMG submission 168457) | Enriched culture of PCE-dechlorinating microbial communities from Ithaca, New York, USA - SJ1 | ecosystem: Engineered > Modeled > Simulated communities (microbial... > Unclassified | place...
ATCGCCCTTTCGCCTTGAGACCTTTGACATCTCAAAGCGTCGGGCATGGGCTCGGGGTGGCTTAATATTCAGCGTCGACTAGCCACCTGCCGGCCTACTTTTATATGACGACACGCAGTTTCAGGAGGGATACACGGAGCCTACTTGTACGGTGACCGGCTCAACAACTCGACGACTAACTGGAATGGACATCTGGGGGTGGATTTCCCGGTAGCTGAAGGCACTGCTGTTAACAATGTGTGGGAAGGATGGGTTGTTCAGTCTGGTGTTGTGCTTAAAGACTCGCCTAGCCACACAGGCACCGCGCGAGGCGGAGGCTCAAACTACATCATTCTCTCTACGTCAGCAAGCAGCTCAAGCGGCTACTACAATAGCTGGTGTGTATACCTAACCGGTGGAAAAGGAAATGGCCAATCGCGCCAGATCACGAACTACGATGGCGTAACCAAAACCGCCTACTTCGGCACGAGTGACGCTTGGCAGATCATACCAGACACTACCACTACCTACAGAGTAGCCGAGTACAGGTCATACGGCGAGTACATTGACGTCGAGCTCTATACGGGCCACTGGGCGAGGTACGCCCACCTGAAGAGAAGGGACGTGTACGTAGGGTCTTGGGCAAGTACGGGGCAGACCATAGGTCTAAGCGGGAAGACCGGTACCAGCGGACCCCACCTCCACTTCGAAATCAGGAAAGGTGTCAATAACTCATCCAATGTCAGAAACCCAGAAGGATACTTCACACGCAGCAACCAGTCCGGGTGGGGAGCAGTTCGAGGCCTCGTCAAGACGCCCAGCGGCACGCCACTAAAACCAGTTGTCGGCGAGTTCGCAAAGATTCTAGGCGCGTCCCGTCCTAACGACCCATATTACAACGGTGAGCATTGGACATACGGGGTCAACCAGGGTTCAGGCGGCCAGTTTGGTGATGTTGCCGACTATGGCATCAACTACTATATAGGTTGCGCTTCAACTGGAAGTGTTGCGCTGAAGTACTACAAGGGCTTTTCCTCGACGACTCCCTTCTACACCATGAACACAACGATAGATAGCGGAGTTGACAAGCTGCTCAGTAGTGTGATTATGCCTTAGGGGAGGTGTGGAAAGTGAAACCGTTGCACAAGACGTTAGCGACTGCCCTTGGGGTGGTCATCACGGCACTGGCGCTGCTCCGGGTCTTCAGCCCTGCCACCGCTGAGCCTTATAGCGAGCAGAAAGTAGGTACTTTTGTGTCGCAAAGTGGCCGGGCTTCGGTCGATGCATCCTTGCAGCCAAACGTAGTGGACGGGGCGATCCTTGTCAAGCTGGAAGGTGTCGGATACGAGGGAATCCGACTCTATCCTTGGACTTTGCCCTATCACAGTCTGGTTCAATGGCTCCCGGGTGAGAGATACGTGACGCTCGATGGAGGCCTCGTGGACACCAAGACCGGCTCGGTTGAGCGGTTAGAGGTTGGATGCAACTACAATCCTCACGCGATCTCGGTGTTGGGTGACGGCACCTTGATCGCAATGGCGGCTGAGAATACGGACAGGGGAGTTGTACAGGTTTTCTTAATACCGACGGACACCATGATACCGGTCGCTTTGTCGGAGGATCCTCCACTTAACTCGCTGGAGACCCCGGAGAGGTGGGTTGCCTGGGACGCTCAGGGCAGACTGTACTTCGACTCCTGCGATGGCGAGCAGGTTTCACTCAAGGTGTATGATCCTAAGAATGGCATATCGGTACTCAAGCCACACGCCGGCCTGCCAATGCCGTCCCCTGACGGGGAGTACCTCGCGTACATCCAGATGGAAGGCGGTTACGCAACAGAGTGGCAGGTAATGTCGGTTGAGACCGGTGACGTCATCTGCCGCACCGGACGGATGGGAGTCCTGAGTTGGACACGCCGTCCCGGAGCCTTCACCATACACCTCGGCGACCAGATCGCCTTGTTCGACATCAGGCAGAGCTCTCCGATCAGAGCCCACCAACTACCGGGTTTGGTTGGATTCCTGTCGGACGATGGGTCTAGGATCAGCGTCAGATGTGTTATCAAGGAGCTAACCACGATACGGGAGCTACGGACTGTGAGTCTGCCGATTGAGTAGCAGCGACAAGAGAGGCTCCCCCTTCCGGGAGCCTCTCTCGACCGTTGCAGTTGCGCAGCACCGTCAGGTATGGCTTCGTGCTAGCCGCTGAGGCTTCCCCACACCCCTCCCACAACCACGCATTCCCGGCGCGCGCTCCGGGCAACACTACTGCCAACAACCACAGAAGGGAGGCGCCTCGGTGGAGCGTAACGACCAGCAGCGCCAGCGGCAGGATCAGCAGCGCCAGCGGCAAGACCAGTCCCAGCAGCAACAGCAGCAGCAGCAACAGCAGCAACAGCGCGATCGCCTGGATCAGTCCCGCGACAACCGCCGCCAGGATGACATGCGGATGAATCGCGACCGGGACAATCGCACGGAGTTCAGCCGCGAGATCAATCCACGGGACCGCAAGTAGGCCTGGGCACTCGTCCCCCGAAGCCGGAGCCTCTCCGTCAGGGATGACGGGGAGGTTCCCATTGTCCCGGCGCGGAACCAGCGTGGCATGAGTAGAGATCACCAGCGCCCAACTCGCCCGCAGCCCAAACCATCGCTGCTCCGCCGCCTGGTCGCCGTCGGCGTGCTACTCGCCCTGGCCGCCGGCTGGTTTGTGCCTACGGGTTGGCTCGTAGTCGCCCCCGGCGAGACCTTGCGGCTGCTTGCACAGGTTGACGTTCCCCCATCGTCCGGTACCGGAGCCACGCCAAGCCCGCCACCACATGGCTCTCTAGGCGACGTACTGCTCCTTACGGTGGAGGCCCGGCCTGCCAACGTCTATCTTGCCGCCGCCACTGCCCTGGGCCTGCTCGGCCCGCGCATGCTGCTGCGCCGCTCCCAGGTGATCCCGCCGGGTCTCGACGGCGACGAGTACATCCGGCTGAGCCGCGAACAGATGGCGGAGAGCATCGGCCTCGGCAGCGTGCTTGGCCTGCGCGCAGCTGGGCTTGCGGCGTGGGCGCACGGCGGCGGGGCCAGAGTGGTTTCGGTATACGGCGGAGGCTCAGGCCGCACGCCCGTGCTTGCGCCTGGCGATCTGATCACGGGCGTCGATGGGGAGCCGGTCCAACTCCAGGGCGACTTGGGCATCCTCCTCCGCGGCCGGTATCCCGGAGAAGCAGTTACCCTGGCGGTCCAGCGGGGCGGCGTGGCCCTCGATCTCCGCGCGGTTCTCGGTGCTGCCCCAGCCGGCGCCGAGGAGCTGATGCTTGGGGCGACGCTTGTCACTGAGTCACCCCAGTTTGAGCTGCCGATCCCGATCACGGTCGATACCGAGGGGATTGTTGGCCCTTCGGGTGGCCTTGCGATTGCCCTTGCGGTTCACCAGGCGGTTTCGTCCGAAGACCTGCTCCATGGCCGCCTCATCGCAGCCTCAGGATACGTGCGGGCCGATGGGTCGGTGGGGCCGGTTGGTGGCGCCGGGCTCAAGGCGTTGGCAGCCGAGCGGGCAGGGGTAGCAGTGCTATTCGTCGCCGAGGCCAATGCGGACGAGGCTAAGCTCGCATCACCGGGCCTTGCCGTCGTCGGGGTGACGCATTTCGACGAGGTTGTGGCTTTCCTTCGCTCTGCCAGCTTGACCCTAGAGAAATGACCCTTCTATAATGGAACGCGGGTCATTGGGGGTTGAGTAGAGCAAATGAAGATCGATGTGCGCGACCTCGTCGGCTCCCCTGGTGAGCAGCGCGAGTACGATCTGACGGTCCAAGTGCCGCCTGTTGAGGTCGGTGGCCGTCCGCTTCGCTTCGAGCCTGCGCACCTGCAGTTGACCTTGACTTCGACTCCTAAGGGCATCCTCGCGTCGGGCAGGCTTAGCTCATCTGCCGCGCTTGAGTGCGGGCGTTGCCTGGTCGAGTTTAGGCAGACGGTATCTGACAGCTTCGAGCACCTGTTCCTGTTGTCCGAGCCGCCGTCCTCACGGACGCCGAGTGGCGCACGAGGCGCGCGCGCCGGCAATCTCCCCGCTGACGATGATCCCAGCGAGGAGCTTGGGGATGATGAGGAGCTTGACGTATCGCCGATAACCGACGGACAGATTGACTTTGGGCCGATTATCGCCGCTGTGCTTGATCTGGCGTTACCGATGAAACCCCTGTGCCGTCCAGACTGCCAAGGGCTCTGCCCCATCTGCGGGCAGCCCCTGGACAGCGAGCAACCGTGTAAGTGTCAGCCAGAAAACATCGATCCGCGTCTGGCCACGCTGGCCAAGCTCCTACCGACCGAGGATCCTCCGGCCGGCGGCGAGCCCCGTGACAGCAGCGGCAAGACCGGCCGGGATTCCGGCGCCGCGCGGACTAAGGAGAGACAGTAACCAATGGCAGTTCCCAAACAAAAGACATCCAAGGCCCGCCAGCGTTCGCGTGCCGCCAACTTCCGCGCCGAGGCGCCGCGGCTCAACTCCTGTCCGCAGTGCCACGCCCCGCGGCTGCCGCACCGCGTCTGCCCGTCTTGTGGCTTCTACCGCGGCCGCGAGGTCGTCAAGGTCGAGGATAAGTAAGGGCAGGGTGTGCGGCGCAGGCCGCCCGCCACGGCAGGTGCCGTAACTGACTTCGCTATTGCCGCCGGAGCCTTCCGGCGGCAGATTTCCGCTCCTCGGCCTTAGGTTAGCGCGCACCCGTTGCGTGATGTGCGCGACCCCGTTATACTCATATCAGCAGATTATAGCACTAGGTGCTAATGATGGCTCTCCAGCGCATCCGGAGCCCTGTTACACCTCTATGCTCCTCCGCCGCCTACTTCCCAGGAGGTGTGCCGGTGAACGACAAGTCCACGCGACAGCAGCGCCAGACTCAACTTGCTGAGGCGCTGACCCACGACCCCTTTTTGACAGACCTCGACCTGGCTCGTCGCTTCACGGTCAGTGTGCAGACAGTGCGGCTCGACCGGCTGGCCATGGGCATTCCCGAGCTGCGCGAGCGCCTTAGGCAGGCCGCTGAGCGGGTTTACAGCCGGGTACGCTCGCTGGGCAGCCGCGAGATCGTTGGCGAGCTGGTCGATTTGGAGCTCAACCGGCAAGGCATCTCCATACTTGCGACGACCGGAGACATGGTCTTCGAGAAGACCCGCATCGTCCGCGGCCACTACCTGTTTGCCCAGGCCGAGTCCCTCGCCCTCGCCATTGTTGACGCTGAGATCGTCGTCACGGGCCTGGTCAATGTCAAGTACAAACGCCCGGTCCAGGTAGGCGAGCGTCTCGTGGCAAAAGCGGAGATCATCCGGCGGCACGGCAACAAACATGTGGTTCTGGTGATCACCAAGTCCGGTGAAGAGCAGGTGTTCCGGGCCAAGTTCGTCGTAGTCGCTTTGGAGAGCCTGCCGGACGTAGGCCCGATCCGGCTGCCGGAGGAGGACCCGGTTTGAGAATCCTGGTGGACTTGATGGGCGGAGATCTCGCGCCCGCATCCGTCATCGGCGGTGCCAAGCAGGCACTGGATGCCGATGAGAGACTGCAACTGACCCTGATCGGCCGACCTGAAGCAGTGCGCGAGGCGCGGGCTGCGCGCCTAGATCCGGATCGTACCGACTATCTCGAAACTGCCGAGGTCATCGAGGCCGACGAGCAGCCGGCCATGGCGGCAAGGCGCAAGCGTGACTCCTCGATTATGGTTGGCATGCGCCTTGCCGAGTCCGGCGAGGGAGCAGCTTTTGTCTCCGCCGGGCCGACTGGTGCACTGATGACCGCGGGCCTGATGGTCTTCGGACGCCTTGCTGGGGTGCGCCGTCCCGCCCTTGGCAGCGCCTTTCCCAACCTGGCCAGCCCTGATCGTTCGTGGTTCATGCTTGATATTGGGGCCAATGTCGACGCCACCCCGGAGGATCTCGTCAGCTATGCCGTGATTGGCTCGCTGTACGTTCAACTCGTGCTGGGCATCCCCGAGCCCCGGGTCGGCCTGCTCAATGTTGGCGTCGAGCCGCAAAAGGGCAGTGAAATGGCCAAACGGGCGTATGAGCTGCTGACCACGGCAGCGATCAACTTCCAGGGTAACGTTGAGGCCAGGGACATCTACGAGGGCGGAGCCGACGTGGTGGTCTGCGACGGCTTCGTGGGCAACATCCTGCTCAAAGGGATGGAGGGCTTGGTAGGGGCGATGACCGGCGCGATCCGTACGGGCCTCGGCGGCACCCTCCGGGCACGCCTCGGAGGGATGCTGGCCCGGCCCAGTCTGAGAGATGCTTTGGGTAGTCTTGACTACACGGCGTACGGTGGGGCCCCGTTGTTTGGCTTGGACGGCGTATGCGTCAAGTGCCACGGCTCGTCCAATGCCCGAGCGATCCGCAATGGCATCGGGGTGGCCGCGACTTTCGTGGCCAAAGACGCGCTGACGGCTATGTCCAGCGCCACAGTGGCGGCTGGCAGTAACAGGTCATCAGAGGGACAACAATAAGCGCACGCCCGGCGTGCCAGGAAAGGTGGCCGAAGACAATGGCCCGGATCAAGGTCGTGACCGACAGCACCTCCGACATGACCGCCGAGCAGATCGAGCGCTCAGGGGTCACGGTGATTCCCCTCAATGTGCACTTTGGCGACGAGGTATACAAGGACGGGGTGACGATGACCCCGGCCGAGTTCTACCGCAAGCTGGCTTCCTCGCCGATCATGCCCCGCACCTCGCAACCGTCCGCTGGGGAGTTCATGGAGCTGTACCAGGAGCTCGCAGCCGACGCCGACACGATCATCAGCGTGCATATCTCCAACCACCTCAGCGGTACGCTGGCTTCCGCCGAGGCCGCGCGCGGCATGGTTGACATCGACGTGCAGACCTTTGACAGCCTGTTATGCAGCCAGGCGTGCGCCCGGTTGGCCATGTTGGCGGCGCGCGAAGCCAAGGCTGGGCGCAGCAAGGAAGAGATTATGGCCCTCTTGGAGCAGGCCCGGCAAGATACGCTGCTCGTTTTCTGCGCGGATACGCTGGAGTATCTGCAAAAGAACGGCCGTATTGGACGGGCACAGGCCATCATGGGTTCGATACTGCAGGTCAAGCCGATCCTCTGGATGGACAAGGACGGGTACGTTGCCTCTTACGACAAGGTCCGCGGTAAGTCCAAGGTGCTGGCCCGTTTGGTCGCCGCGGCCCACGAGCACTTCGCCTCGGGGACGGAGGTAGATGTCTCCGTCATCCACAGCGAGGCTCCCGAACAGGCAGAGGCGCTTCTGGAGATGATGCGCGCCGAGTTTCCGGTCCGCGACGGGACGGTTGCCACCATCGGCCCCGTTGTCGGAGCCCACATCGGTCCGGGAGCGGTCGGCCTGATCGTCCAGAAGGCCCACTAGACCCACGAGCGTGCCAAGACTTGGCGCGATACCGGCCCTGCATCGGCAGGGCCGGTTTGGTTGAGGATGTAATGAAGGGGGAGGATGTCAGTGACGGCGGCTAGTAGAGTCGCTTTGGTTACTGGGGCATCGAGAGGTATCGGCAGGGCGTGCGCCCTGGCCCTGGCGGGTCCAGGAGTGTTCGTCGGCGTCAATTACCGGCACCGGGCTGACGAGGCTCAAGCTGTGCTTAGCGAGATACGGGAGCTTGGCGGGGACGGCGTGCTCTTGCCGGCGGATGTGGCGCAGCCTGCGGCGGTGCGCGAGGCGATCGAGCTGCTAGTCGCCGAGGCCGGGCGCCTGGACATCCTGGTCAACAACGCCGGCCTTGTGCGCGACGGCCTTGTGATGCGGATGTCGGACGACGATTGGCACAACGTGATTGAGACCGACCTAAGCGGGCCTTTCTACTGCATCCGGGCCGCCCTGCGCCCGATGCTGCGCCAGCGCTGGGGGCGGATCATCTCCCTTGGCTCTGTGGTCGGCGTGCGCGGCAACACCGGTCAAGCCAACTACGCGGCAGCCAAAGCGGGGCTGGCGGGCCTGACCAAGTCGGTCGCGCGCGAGGTTGCCGGACGCAACATTACCGTGAATGTCGTTGCTCCGGGCTTCATAGAGACTGAGATGACCGAGGCAATGCCCCAAGCTGCCCGAGAGGCGATGTTGGGCTCCGTGCCGATGGGGCGGCCGGGCAGCGCCGCCGAAGTTGCGGCCCTTGTGGCGTTTCTGGCCGGAGATGGGGCTGGATACATTACCGGTCAAGTGATTATGATTGATGGCGGGCTGGCTATGTAGGCCCGATACGGGGAGGAGGTGAGCTCTTGGCAGACAAGGACCCAATCTTCGCGCGCGTCAAGCAGCTTATCCTGGATCAACTGGATGTGGACGAGGCTGAGATCGGCAGTGAGGCCCGGTTTATCGAGGACCTCGGCGCTGATTCACTGGACATCGTCGAGCTGATTATGGCTATCGAGGAAGAGTTCGAGATCGAGATTCCCGATGAGCACGCCGAGCGGATCACGACTGTCGGAGACGCTGTAGCGTACATCAAAGAGGGCTCCTGAGACAAGGCATCGCGCAAAGAGGACGCGGCGCGGCAGCTGCGGCTGGCTGGTGAGATCCATCAGCCAGCCCTTTAACTGCGATCAGAGGTGGTGGGCATAGGCGATGCCGGTTTCGTCTCGGCTGATGGACCGTCTCCGGCAGGTTATTGCGTCGGCCGGCTCGGTGCCTCAACACCTGCCGGCGGTAGAGGTTGCCCTCACCCATGCCTCGTATGTGCACGAGGCCGCCCCCCAATGCGAGCACAACGAGCGGCTCGAGTTTCTGGGTGACGCTGTACTGGGCTTGGCTGTAGCAGAGGCGCTGTTCACCCGGTACCCTCAGCTTGAGCCGGGGGAGATGACCCGCTTACGGGCCAGTCTCGTCTCCGGGCCGGCTCTGGCCGAGGTTGCCGCCGAGTGGCAGCTGGGCGAGGACTTGCGCGTGGGCAGGGGAGAGGCCAAGGGCGGGGGCCAGCACCGGCCGTCCAACCTTAGCAGGGCGTTCGAGGCGCTTGTGGGAGCTGTCTATCTTGACGCGGGACCGGTGGCAGCGGCGGCGCTGGTGGACGCGGCGCTCAGCTCGCGCCTCCGCGACCTTGCCGCCAGCGAGCTAAGTGGGGTGCCGACGAGCCCTGAGTTTGACCCCAAATCGGCCCTCCAGGAGGCGGCGCAGGCGCGAGGCTCGTCGGTCCAGTACGAGGTCGTGGACAGATCGGGCCCGGACCACGCCCCGGAGTGGACGGTCGAGGCCCGCGTTGAGGGCTCATGCTGCCGGGCCACGGGGCCGAGCCGCCGAGCTGCCGAGAAAGACGCAGCGCGCCGGTTGCTCGAGGTGTTACAATGGCAAAGGTGTGAGGGCTAGTCCAGTCGGGCCCCGCCGCCAGCCAGATCCTCTGTGCGGGAGAGATCCACCACGCGGTTAGTCAAGCTTGAGATATTCGGCTTTAAGTCCTTTGCCGACCGGGCGATCTTCGAGCTCGGGTCGGGCATTACTGCGTTGGTCGGGCCCAACGGGAGCGGCAAGAGCAACATCGTCGACGCGCTACGATGGGTGTTCGGAGAGCAAAACCCGAGGCTCCTGCGTGGCTCCCGCTGGGAAGAGGTGATCTTTGCGGGTAGCGCCAGCCGGCGCCCGGTCGGCCTGGCCGAGGTTTCCGTTGTGCTCGACAACACCTCCGGTGATCTGCCGGTTCCCTACCGGGAGGTCGAGGTGTCCCGGCGGTTGTTGCGTTCTGGAGACACCGAGTATGCGATCAACCGCATTCCCTGCCGCTTGCGCGAGATCCAGGAGTTGACCGCCGGCACCGGCGCGGCAGGGGCCGCCTACGCCTACGTTCCCCAGGCAGCAGTCGATGAGATCCTCAAGTCGCGCCCCGAGGACCGCAGGGGAGTGATCGAGGAGGCAGCGGGGTTAGCCCGCTATCGTGGCCGCCAACAGGAGGCCGATCGGCGGCTGGCCGAGGTCGATGCCGCAAGGCAGCGCTTGGACGATCTGATCGCCGATATCGAGAGCCAGCTTGAGCCGCTTGCCGGGGAGGCTGCGATCGCTGAGCGATATCTGCTGCTGCGTACGGAGCACGAAGACATCACCGCCCGCCTGTGGGCCGACAGCGTAGCCCGGGCGGCGCGCCGCCTGCACACGACCACAGAGCGGGTACAGGCATTGCGGGACAATCTGGCCGAGTTGGAGCAGTCTGGCGTTGCCCTTGAGGGAGAGGTCGACGCAGGCAGGTCAGCTCTCGGTCAGCTCCGCCGCGTCCGCGCCGAGGCCGACAATCTCGCCCGCACCCTCTTGAGCGAGGAGAACCGCCGCCGGGCAGCCGTGGCCGTGCTCGAGGAGCGGATGGCCAACGCCGAGCGGGAGCACAAGGCTTGGGCGATGAGGGTTTCCGCCGTGGAGCCGAGGCTTGCGGCGTGCCGTCAAGAGCTCGGCGTTGGGACGGGGAGAGGGACCGGGGCGCGCTCGTCCGACGGCGGCGGCGCCGGCCTAGGCTCAGGCGACCAAGCGATGGCGGCGGACAACGATCAGGTTACGTGCCTGGAGCAGGCCATTACGGAGGCGCAATCGCAGTTTGCGGCGTTACGCGAGGCCAGGACAGGTTTACAGGCTGCCGAGTCGGCCTGCCGCCAGCGCGCCTCGGCGGCCCAGGCAGATCTCGCCCGCGCCCAGGAGGCGCTGCGCGGGGCTCGAGCACGAGATGAGCAGCTGCGTCGGAGGATCACCTCAGTTGAGGCCGCTAGAGCCGAGATGACGGCTGCCGCAGAGCGGGCCGGCGGCCTACGCGACAAAGCCTCGGCTGATTTGGGTGCGTTGGCTGAGAGCCTGAACGCCGTTCAGAGACAGCTCAGTGAGCTCGATGAGCGGGTCGAGCGGGGCGCTGCAGCGCTTGCGGCCGCGCGCGAGACGGCTTCGGCCCTCGCCGGTGAGAGAGCCGCCGTACACGAGCGCTGGCTGGCTGTCGAGGCAGCCCAAGGACGCATGCCGTTGGCGGCCGCGGCGCTGGACACCGTCGCGAAGGTTGCCGGTCAGCTGACGGGTAGCACCCCGAGGCTGCTGGCCCGCCTGCTTAAGGTCGAGCCGGGAGCTGACAAGGCCGTGGCTGCGGCCCTTGGCCTAACCCAGTACGCTCTGGTCGCCAGGGACTGGCGAGACGTGCGGCGGATCATTGAGGCGCGGCGCAACAGCGAGCTAGATGGCACGGTGGTGCTCATCGCAGCCACTCCAGGTAGTGGCGGCGGGGGCTCGGACTCGGGGATCCCCGGCGGCGCCGGGCACCTCATGCTCAGCAGTCTGGTTAAGTCACGCGATCCCGCGGCGCTGCCGCAGGCGGCGCTTGATCGCCTCCTCGGCCGGTTCGCGCTGGTGGAGACCATCAGCGATGCCCTGGCAATCGGCGCGGTGGACAGTGGGCTTGCAGCGGTGACCCGTGATGGCCGGATGGTGCTGCCCGGCGGAGTGGTTGTCGATGGGACCGGCGCCTATCACCAGGATCTGATCGGCCTGCCGCAACTCGAGGAGCAACTTAGTAGCCGCCTCACGGAGCTGGATCGTCTGCTGGCGGACGCCAGGGCAGCTGAGGTGCATGCCCAGCAGGAGCAGCAGCAGCTGGCGGCGGATCGCAAGCGGCTTCATGCCGAGGCCGCAGCGTTGAGCGCCAGGCAAGACTCGGCGCAGGCTGCCCAGCGTAGGGCGGCCGAGCAGGCGGCAATTGCGTCAGGCAAGCTTGAGGCCGCACACCGTGAGTTGTTGACGGTCGAGCGCGATGCCGCCGATCTCGCTGCTACTCTGGGCGAGCTAGAGCGGGCGCTAGCTGAGGCCAAGGCGGCGGCTGAGCAGGCCGCGGCCCAGTATGAGCAGTCGCGCACAGAGCTGCGCCAGTGCGATTCCAAGGTAGCAGCGGCTGCGGACCAAATCCAGGAGATGCGCCTTAAGGCTGCCGCTATCGAGCGGGAGTCTGCCGCCCGTCGCGAGCGGCTCGCGCGCCTCGCTGCAGAGGAGCAGAGCCTGACCAAGGAACTGGCAGATGCAACGGTCAGGCGGCGCGAGTCCGAGCTGGCCGTTGCGCGTTTCCGATCTGAGCTAGTTGAGGCGTCCGCCGGTCTCGGCTCGTGCCAGAAGCAGCGGGAAGAGGCCGAGGCCCGTAGCAGGAACTTGACGCGGGATCTCCGGGCTCAGGAGCAGTCGGTCGAGGGGCGGGAGGCTGAGCTGGCCAAGACAAGGCGGGCCCAGTCCGACACAGCGGACAAGCTTCACCAGGGAGAGCTGGCCCTAGAGAGGCTCGGCGGTGATCTTCGCAGCTTAGAGGTAGAGCGACGTTCGCTGGCCCCGCGGTTTGAGGATATGGAGCCGGCGACGGCATCTGACGCGCCAGGGCTGAGGTTGCGGCGCGAGGAGATCGAGGCCGAGTTGTCCGGCATCGGCCCCGTCAACCTGGGCGCCGCAGAACAGGTAAGGCGGCTCAGCCAGCGGCTGGCCCACCTTATGGAGCAGGGACGCGACCTGGAGTCGTCGGAGGCTTCATTGCGCACCTCCGCGCTGGAGTTGGAGCGGGAGATAGAGGCGCGCTTCCTGCGGTGCTTCGAGGAGACGAGGGCCAAGTTCTCTGAGGTATTCGTTGACCTGTTCGACGGTGGCCAAGCGGACCTTGAGTTGACCGATCCTGACAAGCCGTTGATCTCGGGCATAGAGGTGTTTGCGCAGCCGCCTGGAAAGAGAATGTCCAGCTTAGCGCTGTTATCGGGCGGAGAGCGCGCGCTGACCGCGATTGCGCTGTTGTTTGCGCTGCTTTCTCGGAGCAAGACGGGCTTTTCAGTGCTCGACGAGGTTGACGCTCACCTCGACGAGCCAAACTGCCTGCGCTTTCGCCGCTATTTGCGATCATTAGCCCACAAGCAGCAGTTCCTGGTGGTCACCCACAGCAAGGCCACCATGGAGGCCGCGGATGTTATGTACGGCCTGACCATGGAGGAGGATGGGGTCTCCCGGGTCATATCGGTCCGCCTGGAGAGCGCGGGCGGCGGGGAGGCTGACTAGATGACGGCACGCTCGCTATTTTCGGGCCTGGAGCGCGCCAGACGCGGTTTTTGGGGGCGGCTAGGTGACTTCGTCAGCGGCCGGCGGCCGGTTGACGATGAGCTTTGGGAAACCCTCGAACAAACCATGATTGAGTCCGACATGGGGCCTGAGCTGGCCTTGTCCATTTTGGAGCAACTACGGCGCGACCTGCCCCGGCGAGCCGATCAGGCCCAGCTGTTCGCGGTGCTCGGTGGGATGCTGGAGCAGGCCTTGGGCGCAGCAGAGCCGCTGCTGCCGCCAGGGGAGCCCGGGAGGCCGCTGGTCATCGCAGTGGTCGGAGTCAACGGCACCGGCAAGACGACCTCCATCGGCAAGCTGGCCCGCCGGTACACGACCGCAGGCCACAAGGTCGTTCTTGGTGCTGCCGATACCTTCAGGGCAGCCGCAATCGAGCAGCTTGAGATATGGTCCCAGCGGACGGGAGCCGATTTCGTCGCCCACCAGGCAGGCAGTGACCCAGCGGCGGTTGTGTTTGATGCGATCTCGGCGGGCACGGCAAGAGGCGCCTCGGTGGTGATCCTCGACACGGCGGGCAGGCTTCACACCAAGAAGAATCTCATGGAAGAGCTACGCAAGGTCGTACGGGTTGCCGGCAAGGCGATCGCAGGCGCACCACACGAAGCTCTGCTGGTGATCGACGCCACTACAGGCAGCAACGCGTTTGAGCAGGCCAAGCAGTTCAAGGAGGCGTGTCCCTTGACCGGAGTGGTGTTGACAAAGGTCGATGGGACGGCCCGCGGCGGCACGGTGTTCCGGATCAGGCAGGAGCTAGAGCTACCGACCAAGCTCGTCGGTACTGGCGAGGGACCCGACGACCTGGTGGATTTCGAGCCGGAGATCTTCGTTCAGGCCCTGCTCAGACCAGCCGCGCAAAGTGAGGGGAGTGCGACGTGAGCACGATGTTTAGTTCGCTTGGAGACCGGCTCCAAGACGTGCTCCGGCGCCTACGGGGCAAGGGCAAGCTCGTACCGGCTGATGTAAGCGCGGCAATGCGCGAGGTGCGGATGGCCCTGCTAGAGGCGGACGTCAACTACAAGGTTGCGCGGGACTTCGCCAACCGCGTCAGCGAGAGAGCCGTCGGTCAGGAAGTGCTGGAAAGCTTGACTCCAGCCCAGCAAGTGGTGAAAATCGTTCACGAGGAGTTAGCCTCCTTGCTCGGTGGCACACGGGCCAGGCTGGCCGTGGCTTCCCGGCCGCCGACCATCGTCATGCTGGTGGGATTGCAGGGGTCGGGCAAGACAACTACTTGTGGTAAGCTGGCGCTGATGCTGCAAAAGGAAGGGCGTAGCCCGATGCTGGCCGGCCTGGATACGCAGCGGCCCGCAGCGGGGTTGCAGCTGCAGCGTCTCGGCGAGTCGGTCGGGGTTCCGGTGTTTACCGCGCCGGCCAACAGCGACCCAGTGTCGGCTGCCGGCCCGCTGTTGGCGGAGTGCCAGCGCTCCGGTCGGGACTACCTGATCGTTGATACCGCCGGCCGACTGCACGTTGATGCAGAGTTGATGGAGCAGCTGCGTGCGCTGCGCAAGGCGCTGGGCCCGCACGATGTGCTGTTGGTCGTGGACGCGATGACCGGCCAGGACGCCGTCCGCGTGGCCGAGGAGTTCTCGGGCTCGGTTGGCATCGACGGGGTGGTCATGACCAAGCTTGACGGCGACACCCGCGGCGGCGCGGCGCTGTCGGTCAAGGCCGTCACTGGGCGGCCGATCAAGTTCGCGGCCGTCGGGGAAAAGCTTGAGGCGCTTGAGGCATTCCATCCTGAACGGATGGCCTCGCGGATCCTCGGCATGGGCGACGTCTTAACCCTGATTGAGCGCGCCGAGCAGACGCTCGACCAGCAGCGGGCGATGGAGATGGAGCGTAAGCTCCGCCAGGCTGAGTTTACGCTGGAGGATTTCTTGGACCAGCTCAAGCAGGTGCGCAAGATGGGCGGGCTAGAGCAGGTCCTCAGCATGATCCCGGGCATGGGCGGGCGCCGCGGCGCCCCTGCGTCGGTGGACGAGGGCGAGCTTGCGCGCACGGAGGCGATCATCAACTCGATGACTCCCGAGGAGCGCCGGACCCCGTCAATCATCGACGGTAGCAGGCGGCGGCGGATCGCACGGGGCAGCGGCACGAGCGTACAGGCTGTCAACAGGCTGCTACGTAGCTACGGAGATGCACGGCGGCTGCTCAAGCAGATGACGGCTGGAGGACGCGGCGGCCGGGCGCCTGGCCCAGGGCGCTGGTTTTAGCGCCATGTGGAGGTAAAGCCGAGCACGGCTGGGCTTTGATGTGATAGCCTATACACGCCACAAATGACAGGGGCAAAGAGAGAGGACGGATACCGAAGTGAGCACTAAGATCAGACTCAAGAGAATGGGCGGCAAGAAGAAACCTTTCTACCGTGTGGTCGTGGCTGATTCGCGGGTTCCCCGCGATGGACGCGTGATCGAGGAGCTTGGTACCTATGATCCCGGCAAGGAGCCTTCCGCCTTCACAGTGGATCAGGATAAGGCGCGCGAATGGCTCGCTCGCGGTGCTGAGCCGACCGAGAGAGTACGCACGCTGCTGACACGCGCGGGGGTCATGTAGACAGGGTCCTAGAGACCAGCCAAGGGGGCCACATGGCAACCATGGAAGAGATGCTGGGCATGCTGGTGCGCCTGCTCGTCCAAGAGCCCGCAATGGTGAGGATCGAGACCGTAAACCAGGAAGACCGCCTACGCCTCGAGATCCATGTGGCGGAGTCGGATGTCGGCAGAGTCATCGGCCGTCAGGGCAAGGTGATCCGCGCCCTCCGGGTGCTGATGCGGTCCACAGGAGCCAGAGTTGGCCGCCGGGTCGAGGTCGAGCTGGCCGGCGACCGGGTCTGAGGTCAGAGCAATGCCGTTGCGGATCAAGCGCACGATAACCATAAAGGCTGTGGTCACCGAGGAGCTCAAGTCCCAGTTGGGGGCGGAGCTCCAATCGGCGTTGGCGGGGGTGGAGGCAGACCTAGCAAGGCTGGATGCTCAGATCCGCCGCTCAGAGGAGCCGGCAGACGTGATTGCCGAGCGGCGCCGCCGCCAAGGGCAAAAAGAACAGCTGCTATCGAGGCTCAAGGATCTCGCCCGGCTTGAGCTCGGCTCGGAGATCACCCAGGGCACGCTCGAAGGCGAGGCAGAGGTCAGGCTCGGCGACGACTGGGCGCGCCTGTTCGCGGCTGAGGTCGTGCTCCGGGACGGCCGGGTGGTGGCATTACGTGAGTGACGCCGGCCTTGACCGCCGGGAGCGAGCCAACCCCGAGCATCTGACAATCGGGACGATCACGTCGCCCCATGGTACGCGGGGCGACGTCAACGTCTACCCGCACACTGACTGGCCGCAGAGGTTTGCCCACCTCCAGCAGGTGGCTCTGGGCTCATCGGGCCGGCCCGATCCAGGGGCACCGCGCCGCGTGGAGTCGGCTCGGATAGGCGTGAGGACGATCGTGCTCAAGCTGAGCGGGGTGGACGACCGGGATGCCGCGGAGGCCCTGCGTGGCCGGGACCTGCTGGTGCCCGCTGCCGATGCGTGGCCCCTGCCGCCTGATCACTTCTACCATTATCAGTTGGTCGGCATGACTGTTCTCGATATCGGAGGCAACGAGCGCGGGCGCTTGGTCCGCGTGTATACGGGCCCGGCTAACGATTTCTATGCGGTCGCGGTGCCGGGACGCAAGACCGAGGTGTTGCTGCCAGCCGTCAAGCACGTGATCCTCCGCGTCGACCTCGCAGCGGGGACGATAACAGCCGACTGGCCCGAGCTCGGCGGAGAGCGGCCCGTCGATGCGCATTGATATCGCAACTATATTCCCGGAGATGTTCGCCGGTCCGCTGGGGACAAGCATCATCGCCAGAGCGCAGGAGCAGGGCACGGTTGAGCTGTACGTGCACGACCTGCGCGACTTCACCGACGACAAGCATCGCTCGGTAGATGATTACCCCTACGGTGGGGGAGCAGGTATGGTGATGCGGCCGGAGCCGTTCTTCCGGTTGCACGATTTCCTGTGCGGTGGATTCGGCGATCCAGAGCAGGCGCCGGAGCCGGACGACGCCGGTACCGGCATCCGGCCGTACACGATCATGTTCTCGCCTGCCGGCCGCCGGTTGGAACAGCAGTACGTCCGCCAGCTGGCGTGCGAGCCGTGGCTCCTCCTATTGTGCGGGCACTACGAGGGCGTGGACCACCGGGTTACCGAGGGTCTCGGCGCCCAAGAGGTTTCGCTTGGGGACTTCGTGCTTACCGGTGGGGAGCTGCCCGCGATGGTGGTCAGCGACGCGGTGATCAGGCTGCTGCCGGGCGTGCTTGGCGGGGCAGGTTCGCTCGCCGAGGAGTCTTTTAGTGGCAGCCTGTTGGAGTACCCGCAGTACACGAGGCCGCCACAGTACAGAGGTCTTTTCGTGCCCGAGGTGCTGATGTCAGGCAACCACGGGGCCATTGCAGCTTGGCGTCAGGAGGCCGCCCGCCAACGGACGGCCAGCCGCCGCCCTGATCTGTTGCGATAGGCAGGATAGATATGCTGTATTGCCATCTAGCGCTGTGATATAATCGCTCGTGTTTGAGAGGAGGGGCCCAGGATGGACCTGGTTCGCATGGTACAGCAGCAAAACATCCGCCACGACATTCCCGAGTTCCGGCCCGGCGATACGGTTAGAGTGCACGTCAAGGTAGTCGAGGGCAACCGGGAACGTGTCCAGGCTTACGAGGGCGTAGTCATCGACCGCAAGGGCGGCGGCTCCGACGAGACATTCACTGTCCGCCGGGTGTCCTTTGGCATCGGCGTGGAGCGCACCTTCCTTGTGCACTCGCCGCGCCTCGCCAAGATCGAGGTGGTTAGGCGCGGCCGCGTCAGGCGCGCCAAGCTCTACTACCTGCGGGCTCTTCGGGGCAAGGCGGCGCGCATCCGGGAGCGCCGGGACTAGCCGTTGACGGCTGGGCCTGGGGGGCTAGACTCGGCGCGGGGCGCCGCGAGTACCCGCAGGGCGATCCGCGAGATCGCGGAGACGATCCTTATTGCGGTGGTGCTTGCGTTCGTCGTCCGGGGTTTCGTCGTCGAGACCTTCGTGGTGCTCGGCCCCTCCATGGAGCCTACGCTCAATGATCTAGAGCGCCTGTTTGTTAACAAGCTGGTATACCGGCTGCATGAGCCCCGCCGGGGCGACATCATCGTCTTTGCGTATCCAAAGGATACCGAGCGTGATTTCATCAAGCGGGTCATCGGCCTGCCGGGCGAGGTAGTCGAGATCCGTGACGGCCGTGTGTATATCAACGGCGAGTTTAGGGCTGAGCCCTACATCGCCTACCCCGACAACCACGGCAACTATGGGCAGGTCACCGTGCCTACCGGCCACATATTCGTCTTAGGCGACAATCGGCGTAACAGCGAGGACAGCCGCTATTTTGGCTTCGTGCCGTTGCGCAATATCCGCGGTAAGGCGTTTCTGATCTACTGGCCGGTTAAGCGGTTCGGCCTACCTTAGTGGGCTAGGGAGCCGGAGCTGTGTCCAGCAGGCTTGACTGGTACCCCGGACTGATGGCCCGCACCAGGGCCTTTCTCGATCGCCACGCCAGGCACCTCGACTGCTTCTTGGAGATCACCGACGCTCGCGCGCCTGAGGCCGCCCGCTGGGCAGGCTTTGCCAACGTCCTCGGGGACAAGCCCCGGCTCTTGCTGCTTACCAAGGCCGACCTCGCTGACCCTGACTCCACCCGTGCCTGGCTTCGGTACTATCAGGGCGTCGACGAGCATCCGGATGTCCTGGCAGTCGATGCCACGGGCAGCGGCGTTGAGGCCCGGCGGACCAATGCGGACCTGCTCAAGGCGATCCTCGCGGCAACTGGGCGCACCTCCATCGCTAGCACCAAGCGGCCCGCCAAAGTGGCTGCTGTGGGTATACCCAACGTCGGCAAGTCCACGGTGCTCAACCTACTCGCCGGCCGGCGCCGCGCGCCCGCCGGAGCCCGCCCAGGCCTGACCCGGGGGCGTCATTGGATCGTCGTCTCTGAGTCTCTGTGGTTACTGGACCTGCCAGGTGTATTGCCACCAGGATTGCGCACGCGCCAAGATGTGCACCGGCTCGCGCTCATTGGCGCCGCGCCGGATGGTGCTTATGACGAAACCGAGACGGCCTTCGCGCTGCTCCGATGGATGCTTGAGCACGATCAACCATCGACCATCGCCCAGCGGCTGCAGCTAGAGGCGGAGCCTACCGAGGCAGACGAGGCGCTTGAGGGCATCGATGACCCTGGCGTCCGGCAAGCGCTATCATGGCTCGCCGCATACGCTGTGCGTCGTGGTTTGTTGGCTACCGGCGGACGGCCCGACACCCCCCGCGCGGCCGCGGTCCTGATCGCCGAGTTCAGGCGGGGCGCGCTAGGCCGTATCACCCTCGAGATGCCTCCCGCAGTCACGACCGAGCCAACCCCGTGACCAGGCGCGGCGGAGCTTCTCCGACCGATGACGAGTTGCGCGTTGCTCGGATGTGGCGCCAAGAGCTCCGGCTCTCCAGGCAGCAAGACTGGTCGAGCAACGCCGCTGGAGTCGATGAGGCAGGTCGGGGTCCCTTGGCTGGCCCCGTTGTCGCCGCTGCAGTGCTCCTCCGGCGGCGCACCTACATTTGCAGCCTGGATGACTCCAAACGGCTGACCCCGGGCAAGCGTGAGTTGCTCAGCAGAGAGATCAAGGATGTCGCTTTGGCCTGGGCCGTGGCCGAGGTCTCCGTCGAAGAGATCGACCTCTCGAACATCCTCAGAGCCAGCCATCAAGCCATGCGTAAGGCCTTGGAGGGCTTAGCCGTCAAGACTTCGTTTGCGGGTGCGCTGCTTGACGGGCTACCAGTGCCGGGGCTCGGATGGCCGCATCTGGCGGTGGTCGACGGTGACGCGTTGTGCCCGTCCATAGCGGCAGCGTCGATCATTGCCAAGGTCCACCGCGACGGCTTGATGGTTGGGCTCGACGAGATCTATCCCCAATACGGGTTTGCCAAGCACAAGGGATATGCCACGGCAGAACACGTCGCAGCACTGCGCGCGCACGGGCCCTGTCCGGTGCATCGGCGGAGCTTTAGCTGGCGGGGATCCAACCTGTTCGAGCTCGCCGGAGACCGCGAAAGTCCCTCTTAGCAGGCTTGTGGACCAAGAAGAGGCCACCGCTATGCGGTGGCCTCAGTACAAGCCTAGCGACTTGGACTACCGGCTGCGGGTCGTGGTGCCTCCGCCGCCAATAGTGCCGCCCATCGTGCTGCCGCCGCCCATCGTGCCGCCACCGATGTTGGTGGTACCCGTGCGACCCGAGAGTTGCTGCTCAGCAAGCTGAACCATCCGGCGAACCATGTGTCCGCCTACGGCGCCGCACTGACGGGAGGTAAGGTCACCCCAGTAACCGTCGGCCGGGGTGGGCACGCCGATGTCGCGCGCTACTTCGTACTTGAACTGGTCCATCGCCCTCTCCGCGCCGGGGACGACCGTGGTCCGATTGGTCTGTGATCCTTGAGCCATGTGTTGTTCTCACCTCCTCGCGCGTTATGCTGTCTCGTCTAGCTGCGCATATGCTAGGGAATTGTTGGTGAGCCCCGTACGAATCGGCGAGAGCCCCGCATGGATTGTCTAAGCTTCGGAGCGGCTACCCCTCTGCCGCCCGGCAGTATTCGAGCCGCGCTGCGGTAGTGCTCAACGGCCGATTGCTCCGGCGCAAGATTCACGCTTATTGTGCGCGCGAAGTCAGCAGGAAATTAATCCCACAGACACGAACAAGGTGTCTCATGGGAGGGATTGGAAGCAATGAGTGCTAATCCAGGCGAGGTTGCGTGCAGCCGGCAAAACGTGCGCCGCGACTTTGGACGTGCAGCCGAGGATGCGGCCCACCGCGAGTTGCTCCTGCAGGGCTATCGGCCGATTGGCCGCAATGTGCGCTCGCGGTGGGGCGAGATCGACGTTATCGCGTTTGATGGCGATGTCTTGGTTTTTGTGGAGGTCAAAGCACGGAGGTGCAGTGGCGACGCCGCGCTCTCGAGCGCGGGCAGTGCGGTGACCCGCGACAAACAGCGGCGCTTGCGGGCATTGGCGGCTCGGTTTCTTGCCGAGCGTGGTTGGCCGCTGGATCAAAAGTGTCGGTTTGACACGGTCGTGGTCGGCGTGTCTCAGACCGACCAAGCGCACCAAGTGCGCCTGATCCGTGACGCCTTCTAGCGGCTTCTGGGGAGGGACGATCTGGGGGACAGAGGCGCTGCTCGTGGAGGTCCAGGTGGATATCCGCGGCGGCTTGCCCGGACTGGACATCATTGGCTTGGCAGATCGCGCGGTCAGCGAATCTGCCAGACGGGTACGCACCGCCCTAGCCAACAGCGGCTGCAGGCTTCCGGCGCGGCGCATCGTGGTCAATCTGGCACCGGCGGATCTGCCTAAGCGAGGCAGTTCACTGGACCTGCCGATTGCCGCGGCGATCATGGCTGCTACCGGACACTGTCTGCCGTTCGAGGGCCGGCCGATGGCCTACTGGGGGCAGGTTGCGCTTGACGGTGGCGTCGGGCCTTCTCCTGGAGAGCTATGCTTCGCGCTGGCGGCCAGACAGGTTGCGCCTCACGGCGTCGTATTGCCCGCAGGCGGAGGCGGGCTTGCCGGCGCCTTGAGCCTGCCGCAGTACAGGATCAGCCAGCTCAGCGATCTAACGCTGTACCAGGGCGACCCATCCTACTGGCCTGCCGCGGTGATTCCAGCAGGGCAGGCAGCAGCCTCGGCGGCTGATCCAGACCCGGGGTACGCCGGCCCCAGCGATCGGTGGTTGCTGGCGATTGCCGGCCTCGCGGGCGCGGTGCGCTCGGTGCAGGTCGCCGCGGCAGGGCACCACCACACCCTGTTTTTGGGTCCCCCCGGTGTAGGTAAGAGCATGTTGGCCCGGGCAGTACACGCTCTATTGCCACCCCTATCGATCGCCGAGGCGGCGGAGGTCGCGGCTATTTGGGCCATGTCGTGCGGGCCGGACCGCCATCACAGGCGCCCCGGCCAGGAGGCAGGTGACTCCCTGTCAGCCGGGATCCATGCGCGGCCTCTTCGTGAGCCGCTACCTGCAAGTTCGCTCCGGGCGATTTGCGGCGGCGGGCAGATCCCTATGCCGGGAGAGGTGACCCTTGCCCACAGAGGGCTGCTGGTGCTCGACGAACTGGCCAAGTTCCGGCCAGCCGTGCTGACGGAGCTGTGCCAGGTTCTCGACCGCGGTTCGGTGGTGACATCGTCGGCGCACGGGCCGGTGAGTATGCCGGCGAGGTTCCTGCTTGCAGCGACGACCAACCTGTGCCCGTGCGGGCGTGCGGGCAGCTCCGGCTCGACTTGCACATGCTCGCCCCAGTCACGCCGTGCTTTCCGGCAGCGCCTCAATCTTGCGCTGCTGGACCGCGTGCCGGTGCAGATCGAGATATCCGGCCCGGATCGCGATGAGCTGGAGTCGGCCCTCGTGCGTCACGCCCGGACCAGCCCTGGGCAAGGCGCCAGGTTAGCAGGGTTGCGGCGGGCAGCATGGTCCGCCAGGCGGCGGCAGGCTGAGCGCTATGGCCTGGAGATCACCAATGCCGAGGTGGACGACTTGGTGTTTCGCCGGGAGGCGCAGCTGAGCCCGAGCGCGGTGCGCCTGGCAGTAAGGGTTGGCGACGAGCAGGGGCTATCCGCTAGGGTAACGGGCGGTGCCTTGCGAGTGTCGCGGACCATTGCCGACCTTGATGGCAGCGGTGAGGTGCTCGAGGAGCATGTAGCCGAGGCGCTTGGCTACCGCTGCCGGATAATCGCGCGCTGACCCATTTACCTGCTCTTTGTCGAGCCATGTCGACCAATGATGCGCTATAATTGGTGAGTATGTGGTCAAGCAGGAGCGGAGGTGCTGGCGAGCATGCCGTCGGCGTGGGGGGCACGCGTAAACAGATCGCGCGGGGGCCGGCGTCTTGGGCCGGACTTCCTGGCAACGTTGGTCTTGATCGGCGCGCTCGCGTCTTCCGGCGCTCTGGGCGCCGGATGCCGGCCTACCAGACCGGCGGAGCGCGAAGGCGGCACCTTGGTGATGGTAGTTCCGGCAACAGTCGGGGGCGAGATCGACCCGCACATGGCGAGGGTTGCACATCCGGTACTCACTGCGCTGTACGATACCCTGTTGACCCAGGATGCCGCAGGTGTAATGCGCTCTGGGCTGGCGACCGCCTGGAGCGCCAGCGATGACGGCCGCGAGATCGTCCTCACTCTGCGTGAGGGAGTGCGGTTTGCCGACGGCAGTCCTCTCGACGGCGAGGCTGTCGTCCGTAACCTTGAGCGGGTGGTGGCGGCTGGGCCTGGTGCTATGCCTGTCGCTCAGCTGCTAGGTCCGCTGCGTGAGGCGCGGGCCCAAGGACTGCGGGTCACGCTGAGCTATGATCGCCCGTTCCCTCCGGTTTGGTCCGCGCTGATCGATCCCCGGCTCGGCATGCTAAGCCCGGCGACCCTTGAGGCTTACCAAGGCGGCGAGGAAGTGCTTCCAACCGGCAGCGGACCATACAGATTCGCATCGGTCGATGACCAAGTACCCGGCGTGTGGCTGCTCGAGCGCAACTCCACCTATGCTTGGCCCCCTGCGCCCGTCAGCAACCCTGGAGCACCCTATCCCGAGTTCCTGCGAGTCGAGCTTTGGCCTGATGGGGACCCCGCGAACGGTGAGCACGAGCCTGCCTCGCCGCCGCCGCCCACTGCCTCATTGACAGCCGACATCGTGTGGTGGCCGGCCGGCGAGCCCCTGCCCGAGCAGTTGGCTCACTTGGACGGCGAGTGGCGGGACCACAGTTTTGGCGGCACCCGGGTGACGTACATGGTTCCGGTGCTGGTGGAGGAGCCTTTCGTCGATGTCAGTGTCCGCCGTGCCCTAGCTCTCGCCTTGGACAGGACGGCTGCCGCAGGCTCGATGCCTTGGTCCGCGGCGCCGGCCGGATCGCTATTGGCCGGTTGGCCGGGGCTGGACCCTGGTACGCCTGCCCCCTTGCCGGATCTTGAGGCGGCTGCCGGGCTGCTATCCGCCGCCGGTTGGACTATGGATCCCGATGGGGTTCGCCGGCGCGACGGTCAGGAGCTAGCCGTCCGCCTCGCAACGTATGAAGATGATCCGAGCTTCGCCGCACTTGCGCAAGAGGTGCTCGAGCAGCTTGCCGGCTTGGGGTTTTCGGGCCGGCAGGTTCCTCCCCGCCGAGGCCTCACCCCAGGTTCTGTAGCCGGGGCCCCCAACCTGTGGCTGCTGTACTACGACTGGCCCGATCCGGACGTGCTCTACTACCTCTTCCACTCCAGCGAGACCGGGCGGGGCAACCGTTCCGCGCTGCGGGATCTTGAGGTTGACGGGATGCTGGAAACCTCCCGGTCAACAGCCTCGCCGGCTCTGCGTATCGAGCAGTTCCGGCAGTTGGACGCTGTTGTGCTGCAGCACGCTGCCGCCGTGCCGCTTGCCCGATCCAGCGGGCGCCTGCGGTTGGGCGGGCGGGTCGCCGGGTGGCGCGCTCAGCGCCCCGGCGCGCTGCTCCCTCACGATATCTACCTGCGTGAGGGCCCAGCGAGGTAGCCACGGCGGATGCCGTCCGGTTTCGAGGGTGTTAGAGTGTTTACGAAACTTAACATTCGCCTGGTCGTAGTAGCATCATAAGCGAAGACCTGCCAGCAGGTTCTGCCGCTGACCCTCCGGCAAGGCCGGCACTGATACCGGGAGGAATGCGCATGAACCATCCCAATGCCATTCTTGCGACTGATGTAGGTAGTACGACCACCAAGGCAATCCTGATTGAGCGAGTAGACGGGCGCTACCGGCTTACGGCACGCGGCGAGGCGCCAACCACCGTCGAGGCTCCCCACGAAGACGTTATGAGCGGCGTCCTAAGCGCGCTCCGCCGTCTGGAGGAGAACAGCTCCCGCAAGCTGCTTGACGGCGCCAACCTCATTGTCCCGGCGGACAACGGCCGGGGCACAGACCTCTTCCTGGCCACGAGCAGTGCCGGCGGCGGCCTGCAGATGACCGTGGCCGGCCTGATCAAGAGCCTAACCGCTGAGTCCGCTCAACGCGCCGCCCTTGGGGCAGGCGCAATCGTCATGGACGTGATCTCCATCGACGATGCCCGGCTGATCATCGAGCGGATCCGCAGGCTCAAGGAGCTGCGCCCAGATATGATCTTGTTCTCGGGCGGCACCGACGAGGGCGATATCAGCCATGTCGCGGCGATTGCTGAGTATATCGCAGCCGCCAACCCCAGCCCGCGGCTTGGGGGCAACGCCAAAGTCCCCGTGATTTACGCAGGCAACATTCGCGCCAGGGAGTACGTCGAGGATGTGCTCGGTGAGATCACCGACGTGCGTATCGTGGACAACATCAGGCCACAGCTTGAGCAGGAGGTGCTGGAGCCGGCACGGGCGGCGATCCATGACCTGTTCCTTGAGCACGTCATGGCCAGGGCGCCCGGGTACCGCGAGTTGCTGGATCTGACCCGCAACCATATCCAGCCCACGCCGATGGCGGTGGGCAAGATCCTGCAGCAGTTGGCGGCAGCGCAACAGCTCAACGTCCTCGCCGTTGACATCGGTGGGGCGACCACAGATGTGTTCTCCATAATGGATGGGGTGTTTAACCGCTCGGTCAGTGCCAACCTGGGCATGAGCTACAGCATGACCAACGTGATGGTCGAGGCGGGCGTGGGCAACATCCTGAGGTGGCTGCCGTTCGGCCTGAGCGAGCGCGACATGCGCAATTGGACGGCCAATAAGATGATCCGGCCGACCACTCTGCCGCAAGGCCTCGATGAGATGATCGTGGAGCACGCCCTGGCCCGGGAGGCAATCAGGCTATCGTTCGAGCACCACAAGGGTCTGGCCGTTACCCTGCGCGGCGTGCGCCAAGTGCGGACCTTCGACCATGTGTTTGACCAGAAATCTACCGGGCAGCCGCTTGTCGATATGACCCGTCTGGATGTAATCATCGGGAGCGGCGGCGTCCTCTCCAACGCTCCGAGACGCGCCCAGGCGATGTTAATGCTGATCGACTCTCTGCAGCCCGAGTCTGTCTCGCGGGTGTTTGCGGATAGCGTGTTCACGATGCCGCACTTGGGAGCCATATCAGATATCGATCCTGAGATCGCGCTCGACGTGTTGCTGTCCGACTGCCTCGTCCCCCTCGGTACATGCATCGCGCCAAAGGCGCAACCAAGGCCAAATGAGTCACTGGCGCTGATCACCCTATCCCTGCCCGATGGCCGCAAGGAACAGATCGAGCTGCGTGGCGGCCAGCTGATCCGGATGCCGCTCGGCGCCAATGAGAGGGCAGGGTTTGTGGCCGAGCCGCGTCGCGGCGTAGATATGGGAGCTGGCCCTGGACGCAGGGTTTCTGGGGAGGTTTCCGGTGGCGAGGTTGGGTTGGTGCTGGATGGGCGCGGCAGGCCGCTGGTGTTCCCAGCCAAGAGCCAAGACCGTGAGGCCAAGATGCTTGAGTGGGTAACCGCGCTCGGTGCCTACGACGACGGACTGCTGGCTCAGTACAGCAAGACTTACGGTGGGGGGCGGAGCGCATGAGCAGGCAGGCTGAGAACAAGGTCATGCGCCGGACGACGATCTCTCGCGAGCGGGTATTACCTATGCCTGGGGACGTTCTCGTGCGCCGGGGTGAGTTGGTTAGCCCCCAGACCGTGATTGCCAAGACGGAGGTCCTGCCGGGCGATCCTTATGTGATTGATATCCGGCACGAGTTCCGCATGCCCAACATGACCGCCAAGGACGTCAACGCCGCGATGGTCAAGCGCGTCGGCGATCGGGTTCGTGCCGGCGAGGCGCTCGCGCGGATCACCCGTGGGTTGTTGGGCGAGATCATTGAGGTCAAGTCACCGGTAGATGGCGTCGTGGAGTTTATCTCCCGCACCTACGGTCGCGTGCTGCTCCGCGAGGATCCGCAGTCGGCATCGCCGGTTGTCATGGTACCCGTCGCGCGCCAGCTTGATGTCTGGCCGGCAACAATCAGGATGTACATGCGCTACCGGGAGGGCGACGAGGTCAAGCAAGGCGCCGCTCTGGCCGACAGCGTCGGTGTGGCGAGCGTGGATTACTCCTATGCTCCGGTCAGCGGGATTATCGAGAAGATCGATACCCGGACGGGTGTGGTGACCATCGTCCGTCCCGCTCGGCCTACGTTGGTTGAGGCGTACCTCACCGGGCGGGTAGACGCGCTGATCCCTGAGTACGGCGCAATGGTCTCTTGTGAGGCGGGATACATCCAGGGCGTTTTCGGCGTTGGATTCGAGACGTACGGCTACCTGCGGGTGATCTCGAGCAGCCCGGAAGACACCGTCGACGAGGATGACCTTACAGGCGAGCTGCGCGACCAGGTACTTGTCGCGGGAGCCTACATTACGCTGGGAGCTGTGCGCAAGGCCGCGGCCGCGGGCGCCCGAGGGATCATCTGCGGTGGCATGGACCACCTGGATCTGGTCGGCTACGTGGGGCAGGAAATCGGCGTCGGCATCACCGGGCAGGAGGACGTGCCGTTGACCATAGTCCTGACCGAGGGCTTCGGCCAAATGCCGATGGCCGGCTGGACCTTTGAGCTGCTGCGCGAGCACCAGGGCAAGCTGGTCTCGATCAATGGCTCCACCCAGGTTAGAGCTGGCGTGATACGGCCAGAGGTAGTGATTCCCTTAGGTGATGCGCCGCCGGGTTCGCCGGCCGAAGGCCAGGCTGCTGAGAGTACTGGCGCCGCTGACCTCGTGCCCGGAGTACGGGTTCGCGTGCTGCGTAAGCCCTATTTCGGTGCATGGGGCCAAGTGGTGAGTGTCCCCGAGCAGCCTCACAAGCTGGAGACGGAGGCGGTGGTCAGGGTCCTGGTGATCAAACTGGAGGACGGCCGCGAGGTGACCGTGCCCCAGGCCAACGTCGAGGTGTTCTAGGCCCGGTCCATAAGAAGAGCAGACGCTCTGGACGGCTTTTTAGCAGGCGGGACGCGCGGCTATGCCCCGCGTCCCGCCTGCGTTTGCTGTGCCTTGCCTTGACATAGACGGGTGGCTGGACTTCCCAGCCCGGGAGGAACCCAACTTCCTTTGTCGTAATCTCATTTCGACCTGCGAAGTGATGCTCCGGCCCGATGTATTTAGCGATCGGACCTCGGGGTTGACGTCGGCCGTTAGGTGCGCATATAAATGCGCTTGACACTTAGAGGATGACAGCACGTACAGCGAGAAGTGCTTGGCGGAGATTCTTGGTGACAGGGGCAACGGATGTTGCTTGTGTCGGGAGGCCGGACGCTGTTGAGGGAACTATCCAGGGTAGTGCGCTATGCTCTACGGTATTGGCCTTGGACCATGCTCGGCTTGGTCGCGATGGGCGGTGGGCTGTTCACCAGGCTGATCGTGCCCCGCCTAGTACAGAGGGCGATCGATCAGGGGATTATCGGACAGGACTCACGCGTGCTGTTAACCACCGTGGGTATGGTTCTGTTGATGGCCCTGCTCGGTGGGTTGATTCGCTTTGTCGACCGCTACTCGATGGAGTACATGTGCCAGCGGGTTATCTACGATCTGCGCAACGAGCTGTACAACCACCTTCAGACGCTGTCCTTTAGCTTCTATGACGAGGCCCACACAGGTCAGCTGATGTCACGGGTGACCGGCGACGTCGAGACCCTGCGCCGGTTTCTGTCGCGCGGCATCCTGGGGCTGGTTGAGAACGCCTTGATGCTGATCGCGGTGATCATCATCCTCCTCCGCTACCACGTGGGCTTGGCCCTAGCTTCACTCGTCATGCTGCCAGCGTTGGTCTGGGCCGTTGTGCAGTTTGGTCGTAAGGTGAGGCCGGCTTACTGGGCCATTCAGGCCCAGGTGGCATCAATGACCGCGGTGCTGCAGGAAAACATCACCGGAGTCCGTGTGGTGCGGGCTTTCGCCAGAGAGAGCGAGGAAGAGGCCAAGTTCGAGCAAGAGAACCGCGCCTATCACGAGCGGCAGATTACCGCTGTGCGGCTATCGGCCTTTTACATGCAGTTGATGGACTTCCTGTCCAACTTCGGAGTAGCAGTCGTGCTTCTCTACGGTGGCCGCCTGGTTATCGCGCAAGTGCTCACGATTGGGACCCTGGTTGCGTTCACCACTTACTTGACCCAGCTGATGGCTCCTCTCCGGATGCTCGGCTTTATCGTCAGCCTGGCCCAACGGGCCATTGCCTCAGGCCAACGTGTGTTCGAGATTCTTGACACCAAGCCGGAGATTCAGGATGAGCCCGGCGCCGTCCCGTTGCCGGCCATCACCGGCCGGGTGGAGCTCCGGGACGTTAGCTTCGGGTACGGCCATACGCCCGATGCGCTGGTCCTGCGTGACATTAACCTCGTCGTGCCGCACGGCAAGACCGTGGCCCTGCTCGGTGCGACCGGCAGCGGCAAGTCGTCGATCATCAACCTCGTCCCGCGTTTTTACGACCCCACCCGGGGGCAGGTGCTTATCGACGGGCACGACATCCGCCACACGACACTCGAGAGCCTCCGGGCCCAAGTCGGTATGGTGCTGCAGGAGACCTTCTTGTTCTCGGCCAGCATCAGAGAAAACATCGCCTACGGCCGCACCGGAGCCACCGATGAGGAGATTGAGGCCGCCGCCCGTGCTGCGCACATCCATGACTTCATCATGTCGCTGCCCGACGGCTACGGTTCGCTGATAGGCGAGCGCGGGGTGGGGCTTAGCGGCGGCCAAAAGCAGCGGCTGGCGATTGCTCGCGCCCTGCTCCTCAACCCGCGGATCCTCGTCCTAGATGACTCGACATCCAGCGTCGACACGGAGACCGAGTACCAGATCCAGCAGGCGCTGGCCAACTTGATGCGCGACCGTACGACAATCGTCATCGCCCAGCGGCTATCGACCGTCAAGAACGCGCACGAGATCGTCGTCCTGGACGGCGGACGCATCGTTGAGCGGGGACAGCACGAGCAGTTGCTCGCCGAGGGCGGCATCTACGCTCAGATCTACGATCTGCAGCTCAGGACCCAGGAGCCCCTCCCAGAGGGCCAAACCCAAGCTGTGGAAGGGGGGAAAGCCTAATGGGTCACTTCCACTTTCACGGCGCTCTGGCCGAGGAAGACATGAAGGCCATTGATGCAGATGTGCTGCGGCGGCTGCTCCGATACGTGCTCCCGTACCGCGCCAAATTCCTCGGCGGTATGACGATGATGCTGTTCTCTACCGCTGTCGGACTCGCCGGACCATGGCTGATCCGTACCGCCGTCGACCGGTACATCGTTCCCGGTGACTATGCCGGACTGATGGTCATCGCCGGCGCTTACGTGGGGCTGCATTGCGGCAGCTGGGTGGCAAATTACTTCCGCCAGTTGCTCATCGCTCAGGTTGGCCAGAGCGTGATCTTCGACCTCCGGCGCGACCTCTTCGCCCACCTGCAGCGGCTCAACTTCAAGTTCTTTGACCGGACACCAGCCGGGGTGCTCATCTCGCGGGTGGTCAATGACGTCGGGGCGGTGCAGGAGTTGGTTTCCGGCGGGATCCTCAGCGTGATCACTGATGTAGTGACGCTGGGCGGCATCATTGTGCTGATGATCTCCATGAGCCCCAAGCTGGCTATGATCTCATTTGTCACCATGCCGCTGTTGTTCCTGGTGGCCAACGCGTTCAGGGTGCGGGCCGGTAGGGCGTACCGCAAGGTGCGGACCCAGATTGCCAACGTCACCGCCAACCTGCAGGAGAGCATCAGCGGGGTGCGGGTGACGCAGAGCTTCGCCCGCGAGCGGGCCAACCTGCAGCGCTTCGATCAGACCAATCAGGAGAATATGCAGGCCAACATGGAGGCCGTCTCTGTTTTCTCGCTGTTCGTGCCGTTGGTTGAGTTCATCGGGTCTACTGGGACGGCGTTGGTCCTTTGGTACGGTGGCAGGTTCTACGGGGCCGGAGAGGTCGAGGCGGGCGTGATCGTGGCGTTCATGCTGTACGTTGGCCGCTTTTTCGGCCCGATCCGTGACCTGACCATGGTGTACAACGAGCTGCAGGCGGCAAATGCGGCCTGCGAGAAGATATTCCAGATCATGGACGAGCCGCCTGAGGTCGTCGACCGCCCCGGCGCTCTGGATATCGGCAGGATCGAGGGGCATGTCAAATACCAGGATGTGAGCTTCGCCTACGTTGGCGACCAGTATGTGCTCTCTGAGGTCAACCTAGAAATCCCGGCCGGGAGCAGGGTCGCGCTTGTCGGCCCAACCGGCGCCGGCAAGAGCACCATGATCAACCTTCTGGCAAGGTTCTATGAGCCAACCAAGGGAGCCGTGCTCGTCGATGGGATCGACACCCGGCAAGTGACCATGCAGTCGCTGCGCCGCAACATGGGCATCGTGCTGCAGGATACGTTCCTCTTCTCCGGCACGATCTGGGATAACATCCGCTACAGCAGGCCGGAGGCAACCGATGAGGAGGTCGTTGCTGCCGCTCAGGCGGTTAGAGCCCATGAGTTCATCATGCGCCTGCCCGACGGGTACGACACTGAAGTGCGCGAAAGGGGCATCAAGTTGTCTGTCGGCCAGCGCCAACTGGTCTCGTTTGCCCGGGCGCTCTTGGCCGATCCGCGTATCCTCATCCTCGATGAGGCGACGTCCAGCGTCGACGCCTATACCGAGGTGCTGATTCAGGAGGCGCTGGAGAGGTTGATGGTCGGCCGGACCTCGGTGATCATCGCCCACCGGTTGTCGACCATCCGTAGCGCCGACCAGATCGTGGTCATGGATGCAGGGCGCATCGTTGAGCAGGGCCGGCACCAAGAGCTGCTGGCTCTCGACGGTCTATACTCGCACCTATATAACATGCAGTTCAAGCTGCAGGAAGCGGTGGCCCAGACGTAAGTTATAGGGGCTCCCGCCATATGGAAGGAAATGCCATACGACTCGGCGAATACGGCCTCCTTGGAAACACCAACCAAGGAGGCCGTTGATATTGGCGTCCCCTTCGTTCGTCTCGTACTACTCCGCGGTGCCTGACGCGGACCGTCTGTTTGCCATGGCGACCTACGCGCTGCCCGGCATCGGACCCGCCAGGGCGCGGCACCTACAGGCCACTTTCGGTTGCTTCGCCGCAGCGTGGCATGCGGGGCCGGAGGCTTACCAGCACCTTGGCCTCAGCCGTGCGCAGGTGGAGCGGATGGCCGGCGAGCGGCAGCGGATCGAGCCCGCGATCCAACCTGAGCGCATCGAGAACCTGTTGGAGCGTTGGTCTGTCCGGTCAGTGCTGTATGGAGAGCCCGGCTACCCCCTCGGGCTGGCCGCAATTCACGACCCACCGCTAGTGGTGTATATTAGGGGCAAGCTTGCGCCGCCGGCTGATGTGGGCTGTGCGATCGTCGGCACGCGGCGCGCGTCGCCGTACGGGCGATGGATGGCGGGACGCATCGCTGCAGGCGTTGCCAGGTCCGGATGGTGGGTAATCAGCGGGATGGCACGAGGGATTGATGCTGCTGCTCACGAGGCTGCCATGGCGGCAGGTGGTCTCACCGTGGCAGTCCTGGCCGGCGGTCTGGACTGCCCGTATCCTCCTGAGCACAGAGCTCTTGCCGACCGGATCTGTGATGGAGCCGGCGTACTGCTGAGCGAGTATCTACCCGGAGTGCCGACTATGGCAGGCAACTTCCGGGCGCGCAACCGCCTCATCTCCGGCCTCTCAGCAGGCGTCGTCGTGATCGAGGCAGGGCGGCGGAGCGGGGCTATTAGCACGGCATCGTTCGCAGTTGAGCAGGGGCGCGAAGTGATGGCCGTACCAGGGCGAGCGGGCGATCCGGGCAGCGCCGGAGTGCACGCGTTGATCCGTGACGGAGCCATGCTGGTAGAGGCCGCGGGTGATGTGATACCCATCATCGAGTCGTCTTCCTTGTTGACTGCGGCACGGGTTCCCGGTAGAGTTGCGGACGGCGGGCGCGGTGCGCAGCCTGTTGCCGGCGAGACGTGTTCCAAGGTAGCCAACCCAGCTACGGTGGGTGATGATGCGGAGACTCGGAGCCTTCCGGGGCCTTTGTTGCTCAAACTGCTCAGCAGCGGGCCGGCCTCAGAGGCCCAACTCATTGCGGCGCTAGGCACGTATGGTGCCGGTGCGGTCCGGGCCTCGCTGCTGCTTCTGGAGCTAGAGGGTCATATCGAGCGCCATGAGGGCGCAGTGTATAGTTCCCGGGGTTGAGCCTGTTGCCGCCCCGAGTGCCGTTGGAGGTGCAGTTTGGCAAAGCCGCTGATAATCGTGGAGTCGCCGGCCAAGGCGCGGACGATCGAGAAGTTCCTTGGCCGTAAGTATAAGGTCAAGGCATCGCTTGGCCACCTGATCGACCTGCCCAAGAGCCAGCTTGGCGTGGATGTGGAGCAGGGGTTTGCCCCCAAGTACATCACCATCCGCGGCAAGACAAAGGTGCTGCGAGAGCTGCAAGACGCGGCCAAGGATGCCGGCCAGGTGCTGCTGGCCACGGACCCTGACCGCGAGGGCGAGGCCATTGCCTGGCACCTCTCGCGCGCTCTGGACCTTGACGGCCAGGCCTGCCGCGTGACGTTTCAGGAGATCACCGGCGATGCCGTCCGGCAAGCCGTGGCTAATCCCCGGACGATTGACATTGACCGGGTCAACGCGCAGCAGGCGCGACGCATTCTTGATCGCCTCGTTGGCTATGAGCTGAGCCCCCTGCTGTGGCGCAAGGTGCAGCGCGGCCTGTCTGCAGGCCGGGTGCAGTCCGTTGCCGTACGGCTGATCGTTGACCGTGAGCGTGAGATTGAGGCGTTCGAGCGAGAGGAGTTCTGGTCGCTCACCGCAGAGCTCCGTCAGCAAGGGCCAGATGATGGTAGCCGGCGCGGTTTTCCGGCCAAGCTCATCACCAGCGGCGGCGAGCGGATTCAGCTTGTCAACGAGGAGCAGACTCAGGCAGCGGTGTCGGCGCTAGACGGACTAGCGTATCGGGTGGATAAGGTGGACAAACGGGCCCGCCGTAGGCAACCGCCGGCGCCGTTTACCACCAGCACACTGCAGCAGGAGGCTTCGCGGCGTCACGGCTTCGGCGCCCGACGGACGATGCAGGCCGCGCAGCAGCTGTACGAGGGCCTTGACTTGGGCCAGTTGGGCCGGACCGGTCTAGTGACGTATATCCGCACCGACTCAACCCGCGTGGCTGAGGAGGCAGTGAGCCAGGCGCGTGACTACATCTCCGGGACATTCGGTGCCGATCATGTCGGCAAAGGACGCCCCGCGTCAACCCGCCAGCGGGCCGGAGCTGTACAGGACGCGCACGAGGCGATCCGCCCGACCAGCGTTGAGCTATCGCCAGACAAGGTCCAGCCGCACCTCACGGCCGACCAAAACAGGATCTATCGCCTGGTATGGGAGCGGTTTCTCGCCAGCCAGATGGCCGCAGCCGTGTTCGACGTCGTGAGCGCGGATATCTCCGCGGGCAAGTGGGGGTTTCGGGCAACGGGCCAGACGCTCCGGTTTGCCGGGTTCATGGCCATCTACGCCGAGACGAGAGAAGACAGCGAGCAGCGCGACGGCGAGGATAGCTCATCCATACTCCCGCCGCTTTTGGCAGGCGAGGCCCTGGACCTGATCAAACTCGAGCCCAAGCAGCACTTTACCCAACCGCCGCCGCGATACAGCGAGGCCAGCCTGGTTAAAGCGCTTGAGGAGCTCGGCATCGGCCGGCCCAGCACGTACGCTCCGATCATTGAGACCATCCAGCAGCGCAACTACGTGCGCGAGGAGGATCGCCGGTTTGAGCCGACTCCGCTGGGGACCACCGTAACAGATCTGCTATCCAAGCAGTTCCCCGATATCGTGGACGTCAGCTTTACGGCCAGCATGGAGAACCGCCTCGACCAGGTCGAGAAGGGCCAGCAGGACTGGCAGGAGCTGCTGGCCGGGTTTTACGGACCGTTCAAGAGCACCTTAACCGACGCCGAGAAGAACCTCGAGCGGGTCCAGGTGCCCGTGGAAGAGACCGACATCCCGTGTGACAAGTGCGGCAAGATGATGGTCATCAAGCACGGCAGGTTTGGACCATTTCTGGCTTGCCCGGGATTCCCGGAATGTCGCAACACCAAGCCTCTGGCTAAGAAGGTTGCCACGGCCCAATGCCCGCGATGTGGAGGCGCAATTCTGGAGAAGAAGAGCAAACGCGGCCGCCGCTTCTACGGCTGCGAGCGCTATCCGGAGTGCGACTTCGTCTCCTGGAGCAAGCCCCAGGCCCAGAACTGCCCGCGGTGCGGTACGTTCCTGATCCAAAAACGCTCCGCCAAGGCGGGCACCTACTATGCCTGCGCCGGCGAGGGCTGTGACTACCAGACCAAGACCCTTCGCGGCGGTGCCAAGCCGGCCGCCGGTACCCAGGCCTCCGGCGCGCCTGGATCGGACGACGATGACAGCGGGGAAGGTGAAGGCACCGCTTGACTGAGCCCAAGGGTCTCAGAGCTACCGGACCCGAAGCCATTGTTGCCGGCGGCGGTCTTGCCGGCAGCGAGGCGGCCTGGCAATTGGCTTCCCGCGGTGTTCGGGTGGAGCTATGGGAGATGCGCCCGGAGCAGATGACGCCGGCTCACGTCAGCGGCGACCTTGCGGAGCTGGTCTGCAGCAACTCGCTCGGCTCAGACCACCTCTGGTCTGCCGCCGGGCTGCTCAAAGAAGAACTGCGCCAGTTGGGCAGCATGCTGCTATCAGCTGCTGACGCCTCTTGGGTGCCTGCCGGCAAGGCGCTGGCTGTTGACCGGCACCTCTTCGCCAGCACCGTGACCGAGCGGCTTGCCATGCATCCGCTGATAAGGCTCGTCCGGCGCGAGCTAAGGCAGTTGCCGCAGGACGGGCTGGCCATCATTTCCTCCGGCCCGCTGACATCGGATGCCCTTGCGGAGCAATTAGCCTGCTTCACCGGGGAGGACAACCTGCACTTCTTTGATGCCGTTGCACCGATAGTGACGGCGGACAGCGTGGACCAAGAGCGCTGCTTCTGGGCTTCGCGGTACGGAGCGGGCGGACCGGATTACCTCAACTGCCCGCTCGACGAGCGGGAGTACGGGCTGCTGTGCGAGGCGTTGCTTACAGGCGAGCGGCACCCGCGGCACCACTTCGAGTCTGATGAGTTGTTTGAGGCGTGCCTGCCCGTGGAGGAGCTGGCCCGGCGCGGCTCCGAGACGCTGCGCTTCGGCCCGCTTAAGCCCGTCGGGCTGCTGGATCCGCACACCGGCGTCCGCCCCTACGCCGTGGTCCAGTTGCGAAAGGAGGATGCCCAAGGGCGCCTGCTCAACCTGGTGGGCTTCCAGACCAACCTGACCTACGGCGCCCAGCGGCACGCGTTCCAGCTGGTCCCGGCGCTGGAACGGGCGGAGTTCGTCCGTTACGGCGTGATGCATCGCAACACCTTCCTGCGGGCGCCCCGGGTCTTGGCCCCGAGCCTGGAGGCCCGCAAGCGGCCTGGGCTATACTTTGCCGGCCAGATCACCGGCGTCGAGGGATATACCGAGGCAATAGCCACCGGCCTGGTGGCCGGGATCAACGCCGCTCTTACAGCCACGGGACGCCAGCCGGTGATCTTCCCTCCCGAGACCGTCATCGGTAGCCTCTGCCACTACGTCAGCTCGTGGCCCTCGGCCGACTTCCAGCCGATGAACGCCAACTACGGTCTGTTGCCCAGGGTGCCTGCGAGCGTCAAGCGGCGCGACCGTCAAGCCTATCACGCTGCCCGATCAGCTGCGGCGCTGGCCGAGCCGGCAGAGGCCGCCCGCACCTCAATGGCCGCATCGCCGCCGTCACTAGCAGGGCCGACTGATCACTGAAACCCTCCCGGCCCCTGGCGCGTTGTTATATCTAGGCGCCGGTGCTATTCTGGCACTGAACTGGTAGGCACCGCAGCCGGAGCGCGATGAGGGGGTGGGGCGGAAGTGGCTCCCGACGACCGAGACGTGACGGCCGGGACCAGAGCAGTGACGGTCGAGGCCAGGGCCCTTATTGAGGAGGCTATTGACCAGTACCTCCAGCACCTCCAGGCGGCACGCGGCACCCGAGACAACACCTTGGATGCGTACCGCCGCGACCTGGCCCAGTTCTGCCGGTTCTGCCGGGAGGTGCACGGCTATAAGCACCTCGACGAGATCCGGCCGGCCACAGTGCGGGGCTTCATCGCCGGGCAACAGGCGCGTAAGATGAGCCGCAGGACATGCGCCCGCAAGCTTTCCTCGATCAAATCGCTCTTCCGGTATGCGTCGGCCACCCGCATGCTGGAGTCCAATCCGGCCCGGCCCATCCATGCTCCGCGGTTACCCCGGCTACTGCCGCGCCCCCTGACCGCACCGGAGGCCGAGAGAGTCCTCGACTGCGAGCAAGGCAGTCCCCAGCGCGACTCAGCCCTCGCCGCCAGAGACCGGGCGATCATCGAGACCCTTTACGCCAGCGGGGTGCGGGCCTCGGAGCTGGTGGGCCTTGAGCTTGGTGACCTCGACCTCGGCCGGGGCATCATCAAGGTTATGGGCAAGGGGCGCAAGGAGAGGTTAGTACCCATAGGGCGCAAGGCGGTGGCGGCCCTTCGCTCCTACCTTAGCCTGGCCCGCCCCTCGCTCCTTGGTGCGCAAAGCACTGGGGCGCTGTTCCTCAACTATCGCGGCCACCGCCTGACTCGCCGCAGCCTGGGGAGGATTGTCAACGAAGCAGGCGCTCCGTCAGGCAAGAGGGTGACGCCGCACACCTGGCGCCACTCATTTGCCACCCATTTGCTCGACGGCGGCGCCGACCTTCGCTCTGTCCAGGAGATGCTGGGGCATGCATCCCTGCGAACAACCCAAATATACACCGGTGTGACCTTGGAGAGGTTGCGCCGTATCTATGAGCAGGCTCACCCGCGGCACGAGCCAGGGGGGGCCGGCAACGAACCGGGTGCGGACCGGTACGGGCAGCAGTTGCAGGATCAGGTGCAAACGGAGGTGCGGTATGGTGATCAAGGGCACGACCGTAATCGCGGTCCGGCGTGATGGCAAAGCGGCAATGGCCAGCGACGGGCAGGTGACCCAGCAAGAACAGCACGTCATTCTCAAACATAATGCGCGCAAGGTGCGGCGGCTCGGTTCGGGCAAGGTTCTGGCCGGTTTCGCCGGATCAGTAGCCGATGCGATTACCCTGTTCGAGAAGTTCGAGGGTAAACTGGATGAGCACCGTGGGTCCTTGGCACGGGCCGCCGTGGCTTTGGCCAAGGAATGGCGGACCGACCGTATGCTGCACCGTCTGCAGGCGATGCTCGTCGTATTGGACCGCGAGCAGATCCTGATCGTCGCCGGCACGGGTGAGGTCATCGAGCCGGACGAGCCGGTCGCGGCAGTGGGGTCGGGAGCGCCATACGCGGTCGCTGCGGCAAAGGCGATGCTGCGGCACACCAACCTCGACGCACCCACCATCGCCAGGGAGGCGCTCGGCATTGCGTCCGAGATATGCATCTACACCAATGACCGGATCACACTGGAGGAGATCCCGGCAGCCGATCCAGCCGGGGACTCCGACCGCAAAGGGAGTGCCGCAGAGTGACCGACCTTACGCCACGCCAAATCGTCGCGGAGCTCGACAAGTACATCGTGGGACAGCACAAAGCAAAGCGGGCGGTGGCCATCGCCCTGCGCAACCGCCACCGGCGGCAGCAGCTGCCCGAGGAGATGCGCGATGAGATCCTGCCCAAGAACATCCTGATGATCGGCCCAACCGGCGTGGGTAAGACCGAGATCGCGAGGCGGCTGGCCAGGCTGGTGGGTGCGCCGATGGTCAAGGTCGAGGCGACCAAGTTCACTGAGGTCGGGTACGTTGGACGCGACGTTGAGGGCATGGTCCGGGATTTGGTGGAAACCTCAATCCGGATGGTCCGCAACCAGGCGCTAGAGCAGGTCTCTGAGTCGGCCGCGGCGGCCGCAGAGCGCCGGCTGCTGGATGTGCTCGTTCCGCTGCCCAAGCGGGAAAGCAACCGCAACCCGCTGGAGGCTCTGTTTGGTGGTCTTGCGGGCCAGGAAGAGGCGCGTGAGGATGAGGACTATCACGAGCAGGTCAGGCGCGCCCGGCTCGACCGGTCGGACGCCCGTCAGCGCTTAGCCGCGGGCGAGCTCGAGGAGGAAATGGTCGAGGTAGAGGTCGAGGATACCAGCACGCCGACTCTCGGCGTGTTCACGCCGGGCGGAGTCGAGGAGATCGGGCTTAACATGCAGGACCTGCTGGGTGGCCTGATGCCCAAGCGGCGCAAGAAGCGCCGGGTGCCGTTGCGGGAGGCGCGCAAGATTCTCCAGCAGGAGGAAGCACAGAAGCTGATCGATGTCGACGATGCAATTCAGAAAGGCATCCAGCTGGCCGAGCAGTCCGGGATCATCTTCCTGGACGAGATGGACAAAATCGCCGGCCGCGAACACGGGGCGGGTCCCGATGTGTCGCGGGAGGGCGTTCAGCGGGACATCCTGCCGATCGTCGAGGGCTCGACAGTCGTCACCAAGTACGGCCCGGTCAAGACCGACCACGTGCTGTTCATCGCGGCTGGGGCGTTTCATATGAGCAAGCCGTCCGACCTGATCCCCGAGCTGCAAGGGCGTTTCCCCTTGCGCGTGGAGCTCGATCCCCTCACGGAGGGCGACTTCCGCCGCATCCTAACCGAGCCGCGCAACTCGCTGACGATGCAGTACCGCGAGTTGCTTGCCGCTGACGGCTTGCGTGTTGAGTTCACCGCGGACGGTATCGCCGAGATCGCGCTGGTAGCGGCACAAATCAACGACCAGACGGAGAACATCGGCGCACGCCGCCTGTACACCGTGCTGGAGCGCATGCTGGAGGAGGTTTCTTTTCAGGCTCCCGACCAGGGCCTGACTGAGCTGCGGGTCGACCGCGGCTATGTCCGCCAACGCCTGCAGGACATCGTGGAGGACCGCGATCTTAGCCGCTACATACTTTAGCCGCGGCAGAATAGCCGCCGGGCAGAGCAGGGAATCGCGCGTGATTGCAGTATATTTAGACAAGTTGTGCCGGTTGCGCGCGCGGTTCCCACACGTGGTCCTCCGACGGCGCCCGGCCGTGGCCCCCAGCCCTGCAAGTCGGGGTCGATAAGGAGCGAGAGCGTTGAGGGAGCTTCTGGAGCAGACCCGTCAGATCAGTCGCTTGGTTCAGCAGCTGTCGCGCCGGCCCGAGGAGTTCCGCGAGATGGCTCAGGTCCTGAGCCGCCTGATCAGCGCCAACGTGTACATTGTTGACACCGAGGGCGCTGTGCGGGGCTACGGCCTGACGCACGGCTTCGAGTGCGACATCCTGCGTGAGGAGGTAATCGGGCCGCTGCGGTTTCCGTCGGGATACGTGGCGATGCTCTCGCGAGTGCACGAGACCCACCCCAACATCGGTCAAGAAGGTCGTATCTGCGTCTTTAAGACCAATGAGCGATGCCTGCTGGCAGAGAAGGTCACGACGATCGTTCCGATTCGCGGCGCCGGCGAGCGCCTCGGCACGCTGATCCTTGCTCGCTTTGCTCAGCAGTTTGACGACGGCGAGCTGATCCTGGCGGAGTACGCTGCCACGGTCATCGGCATGGAGCTGCTGCGCACGGAGTTGGAGCGCAAGGATGAGCACGCCCGGCTGCAGGCCAACGTGCAGATGGCTCTGGGCACTTTGTCGTATTCGGAGCTTGAGGCCATGCGCCACATCCTCCAAGAGCTCCAGGGTCAAGAGGGTCTCCTGGTGGCTTCGCGTATCGCCGACCGGGTTGGCATCACGCGTTCGGTAATCGTCAACGCCCTGCGTAAGCTCGAGAGCGCCGGGGTTATTGAGTCGCGTTCCCTGGGGATGAAGGGGACGAGGATCCGGATACTCAATCCTTACTTGCTAGAGGAATTAGCCAAGCGCAGTTAGGCTGTGCTATACTACGCTTCGATGTCACATGTTCACCAAGATCGGCGCCCGGTGCCGCCATAGGGGCGGTCGCGCCGGTCAATGCGGTGGACCTGGGCGAACAAACCAAATGGAGGTTTTGTCATGGCCGTTATCACGATGAAACAACTGCTCGAAGCTGGGGTTCACTTCGGGCACCAGACCCGCCGCTGGAACCCCAAAATGGCCCCGTACATCTTCACCGAGCGCAACGGCATCTACATCGTTGACCTGCAAAAGACCGTACGTAAGGTAGACGAGGCATACAACTACGTCCGGTCGATCTCCAGCGAGCGCAAGACCCTCCTCTTCGTCGGCACCAAGAAGCAGGCGCAGGAGTCCGTGCGTGAAGAGGCCTCGCGCTGCGGCATGTACTTCGTCAACCAGCGGTGGCTGGGTGGCATGCTCACCAACTTCGTCACGATCAAGAAGCGGGTGGAGAGGCTGCGGGAGCTTGAGTCCATGCTGGCCAACGAGCAGACGGTTGCCGCTTTGACCAAGAAGGAAGTCGCCGGTCTGGAGCGCGAGCGCGAGCGTTTGGAGAAGTTCCTCGGCGGCATCAAGGATATGGAGCGCCTGCCGGACGCCATCTACATCATCGATCCGCGCAAGGAGCGCATCGCGGTTGCTGAGGCTCGGCGGCTCAACATTCCGATTATCGCCATTGTGGATACCAACTGCGACCCGGATGAGATTGACTACATCATCCCTGGCAACGACGACGCGATCCGCGCCGTCAGGTTGCTCACATCCCGGATCGCCGATGCGATTATCGAGGGACGGGCGATGATCAAGGACGAGTTGGCCGAGGAGCCCGAGTCAATGGCCGGTGCCGGCCAGTTCACGATGCCCGAGGTTGCGGATGAGGACGAGGACGCCAAGCCTGAGGAAGATGCCGGCGCAAGCGCCCTGTTTGAGCAGACACAGGATGAGGAGACTCCGCGGGAGGTCTGATGATCGATGATCACAGCGCAGATGGTCAAGAGTCTTAGAGATAGGACGGGAGCCGGTTTTCTCGACTGCAAGAAGGCGTTGACCGAGACCGGCGGAGACGAGGAGAAGTCCATTGACCTCCTCCGGCAGTGGGGCGTGGCGGCAGCAAGTAAGAAGCTGGGCCGGACCGCGGATCAAGGGCTGATCGAGACTTACGTCCACGGCGAGGGGCGCCTCGGCGTGATGGTGGAGGTCAACTGCGAGACGGACTTCGTTGCCCGGACGGCAGAGTTCAAGGCGTTTGCCCATGATGTGGCCATGCAGATCGCGGCGCGCCGGCCGCTATATGTTGCCAAGGAAGACGTACCGGCCGAGAGCCTGGAGCGCGAGCGTTCGGTGCTCATCGCCCAGGCCAGGGAAGAGGGCAAGCCGGAGGCCATGTTGGAGCGTATCATCGCCGGGCGCCTTGACAAGTACTACGCGGACGTCTGCCTCATGGAGCAGCCGTTCATCCGTGACCAGGAGAAGTCCGCCCGCAAAATCGGCGAGCTGGTCCGGGAGATGGTTGCGAAGTTTGGCGAGAACATCCAGGTCCGGCGCTTCGTGCGCATGGAGCTGGGCCAGACAGACGAGTAGCAGGGCGATTCAGATGACTGGAGCCGCGCCGAAATACCATCGGGTAGTGCTCAAGCTCAGCGGCGAGGCGCTCGCTGGTGATCAGGGTTTCGGCATCGCGCCCCAAGTTGTGCACGACATTGCCAGCGAGATAAGCGAGGTCGCCGCCTTGGGTGCCGAGATAGCCGTCGTGGTCGGCGGCGGCAACATCTGGCGGGGTCGATCGGGCAGCCAAGGCGGCATGGACCGCGCCGCAGCGGACTACATGGGGATGTTGGCGACTGTTCTCAACGCTCTGGCCCTGCAGGATGTGCTGGAGAAGCTGGGCGTGGAGACGCGCGTGCAGACCGCGATCGAGATGCGGGAGATAGCGGAGCCATACATCAGGCGGCGCGCGATCCGGCACTTGGAGAAGGGCCGGGTCGTGATCTTCGCAGCCGGTACGGGTGCTCCGTTCTTCTCAACTGATACCGCCGCGGCGCTGCGCGCCGCGGAGATTGAGGCAGAGGCGATCCTGATGGCCAAGCGCGGCACGGATGGGGTCTACGATAAGGACCCCAATCAACACAAGGACGCGCAGCGGTTTGATAAGCTCAGCTTCCTCGAGCTGATCCAGCGCGGCCTGACGGTCATCGACGCAACTGCCGCCTCACTCTGCATGGAGAACGGGATCCCGGTGGTCGTGTTTGACCTAGGGGTCCGTGGCAACATCAGGCGCGCGGTGCTCGGCGAGGATATCGGCACCGTGTTGTCGGCCTAAATACGTGGGATCGCGACCATAGGGGGGAGTTGCGTTGATCGAGGATCTGCTCCGGGACGCGAGTGAACGCATGGAAAAGGCCGTCGAGGTACTGCGGCGGGAGTTTGCCGGACTTCGCGCCGGCCGTGCCACCCCCGCCTTGCTCGAAAGGGTGCGGGTGGATTACTACGGCGTACCGACGCCGGTCCAGCAGTTGGCGACTGTGCTGGTGCCCGAGCCCCGCCTCTTGGTGATCCAGCCTTGGGACAAGACAATAGTCGGCGCCGTCGAGAAGGCGATCCTCAAGTCAGACCTCGGCATCACGCCCAACTCCGACGGACAGGTGATCAGGTTGGCCATCCCACGGTTGACGGCGGAGCGCCGGACCGAGCTCACCAAGCTGGTGCGTAAGATGACCGAGGAGAGCCGGGTCAGCGTCCGCAACATCCGGCGGGATCTGATCGATGACCTTCGCTCGCTGGAGAAGGATGGCGACATCACCGAGGACGACTTCCGCCGCGCTCAGGACCGGGCCCAGAAGGTTACCGACGAGACGGTTGAGGCTGTCGACAAGCTCCTCGCGGAAAAGGAAAAGGAGCTCTCTGAAGTTTGAGGCAACTGCCCGATGTGGCCGCCATGCCGCTCGCCGGAGCGCAAGCGGCATGCCAGCAGGCCGGGTACAGGGTGGTCGTCAGGACAACCGGCCCTCCCTGGCCGTCCACCCCAGCGGGCGGCCAGCCTGAGTCCGGCGCTCACGGCGACCGGGTTGAGCACGTCGTGGTGCGAGCCTCGCTGCTAGGCCCTGAGGAAGTTGAGCTTCTCGTCGCTCCACGGGATCCGCAACGGGTGCCGCCGGTGGTTCCAAGACATGTGGCGATCATCTGTGATGGCAACGGCCGGTGGGCGTTGTCCCGGGGCCTACCCCGCCACGAGGGCCACCGGGCCGGTACCGAGCACGTGCGCCGCGTGGTCGACTGGTGCAGAGAGCTGGGTATCGAGTACCTATCGCTATATGCATTCTCAACGGAGAACTGGAATCGTCCCCGCCAAGAGGTTGAGGGCCTGATGAGCCTGATCGCCGAGGGCGCGCGACAGGGGATGGAGGCCTTGGCCCAAGCCGGGGTCCGCGTTAGGGTGCTTGGCCGCCCCGAAGGATTACCGCAGTTTGTGCTGGACATCATCCGCCGTGTTACCGAGCTCACTGCCCGCAACCAGGGCATGACGGTCAACCTAATGCTCAACTATGGTGGCCGCGCTGATATCGTCGATGCCTGCCGCAAGCTCGCCGAGGCCGCCATGCGGGGAGCAGTGTCCCCCGCCGAGATCGATGATAAGCTCCTCAGCGATTATCTCGTGACTGCGGGCACCCCTGATCCCGACCTGGTGATCCGCACTGCAGGTGACCTGCGGCTGTCCAACTTCCTGATCTGGCAGAGCACCTACTCCGAGTTGCACTTCACCCCAGTTTACTGGCCGGCCTTCAGCCGTGGCGATTTGCTCGCCGCGTTGGACGACTACTCGCGGCGCCAACGCCGCTTTGGCGGGTTGGCGCCGGAGGCGGACTGATGCTACGCGACCGGCTACTGACAGCCCTGGTCGGAGCGCCCCTGTTGTTGCTGGCCCTATGGCACGGTGGCTGGGCGTACTTTTTCGTGGTGGGGGTTGTAGCCGGCGTGGCCCTGTTGGAGAGCCAGGGATTGGTCGCCGGAGGTAGGCAGCCGGGCCGGCTGATGGTCAGCGCCGCAACCGCAGCGATTCTCTTTGGGGCAATCGGTACGGGGCAGGCGCGGTGGATTGGCGCTTTGCTTGCGGTAGTGGTGTATGGATTCGGCCTTGGCCAGGTGATCGGCTATCCCGGCCGGCAGCTCGCTGGTACCGGTGGAGCCCTGATGGTAGGTCTGTATGTCGGTTGGTGTTTCGGCCACTTCCCAGCGCTGCGCCTGATGCCGGGAGGTCTGGGCCTAACCCTGCTGGCGTTCATCTTGACCTGGACCTTTGACTCAATGGCCTACTTTGCGGGCACTAGGTGGGGCCGCCACCGCCTGGCACCGCGGATCAGTCCGGGCAAGTCATGGGAGGGAGCGGCAGCCGGGGCTCTGGCGACCCTCGGCGTAGCTTTGATCCCGCTGGCGTGGTGGCCGGCAGACGTCAGCCTCCGGGTAGCGGCAGCTGCCGTAGTCGTGTTGTTGGGCCAGGCAGGGGACCTGCTTGAGTCCGCACTCAAGCGTTTGGCCGGGGTAAAGGATTCCGGTGCAATCCTCCCGGGGCACGGTGGCATACTTGACCGCTTTGACAGCCTGATGTTCGTCGTCCCAGCAGTATACTATCTAGCAATTGGTCTTGGTGGAGCGGTGAGCTAGATGGCCTGCAGCATTGATGTGGAGCACGGTTTCCCGCGGCGTGTGGCCGTCCTTGGCGCGACAGGCTCAATTGGACTGCAGGCTCTGGATGTCATCAGGTCGTGGCCGGATCACTTCCAGGTGGTCGGGCTCGCTGCCGGCCGCCTATCGCCGGCCCTACGAGAGCTGACGACCGAGTTTGGCCCTGAGCGTGTGGCTGTGGCTCGCCCGGAAGACGACGGGCGCGCACGGCCCGAGGGCCAGGCTCCAACAAGTGGTGGGCCCGCTGCCGTGCCCGGGGTGGGCCATCCCGGCCCTCTGTGGTCCTGCGGAGATGACGCTGTAGCCCTGCTCTTGCGGGAGACCCAGCCGGATGTCGTCATTAATGCCATCCCCGGGTTAGCCGGCCTCCTTCCGGCCTTGGCGGCTCTGGAGCGCCCGGTAATCCTGGGCATGGCGAGCAAGGAACCGATCGTCGCTGCCGGGAGTCTGCTGCATCGGGCGGCAAAGGCCAGCGGGGCGCGATTGGTTCCGGTGGACAGCGAGCCCGCAGGCGTTGCCCAGTGCCTGGCAGGTCGCCCGCTATCGAGCGTCGAGCGCATCGTGCTGACGGCATCGGGCGGGCCTTTCTGGGGCCGCGATCCAGCTGGGTTGGCGGATGTTGGGCCCGCGGAGGCGCTGCGGCACCCGCGTTGGAGCATGGGGCCCAAGATCTCGGTTGACTCGGCGACCCTTTTTAACAAGGGGCTTGAGGCCATCGAGATTGCGCAGCTTTTTGGTGTCCCGCTCGACAAGGTGGACATCATGGTCCACAGGCAGAGCGTGGTGCACGCCATGGTCGAGTTCTGTGACGGCTCGATTCAGGCGCAGTTGGGCCCGGCGGATATGCGAGTGCCGATAGCTCAGGCCTTGTTTTGGCCGCGGCACGCGCCTTTGCCGCCTTCGCGCCTTGGTCTTGACGGTGCGCGGCTTGAGTTTGACCGGCCGGACCTGGCGGCATGGCCCTGTCTGGGGGCGGCATTGGCTGCCGGCAGGCACGGAGGCCTTGCCCCGGCAGTGATCAGCGCCGCTGATGAGGTATTGGTCGCGGAGTTCTTGAGGGGCAAGATCAGTTTTGGCTCGATCGGGCGGGGCTTGTGGGCCGTGCTCGACGAGATGCGCCGGGGGTACCCAGGAGCTTCTTCAGCCGCAACAGAGCTGGAGCTGGCTGCGGTCCTGGAGGCCGACCGGTGGGCGCGCGATTGCGCCCGGAGATGGACGCGCGGTCTGGATAACGCAGACGACCGGCTACCCCTCTGGGCGGCGCGGGAAGGAGTCGATCGATGACCATTATCGTGCCCATCCTCGTGTTGGGCCTCCTGGTCTTCATCCATGAGTTGGGCCACTTCCTGGTGGCCAAGCGCTCGGGCATCTCCGTGCCGGAGTTGTCCTTCGGCATGGGGCCCCGCCTTTGGGCCACAGAACGGGGAGAAACCACCTACAGCCTGCGAGTGCTGCCCTTCGGCGGCTTCGTCCGCATGGCGTCGGACCTGCCGGGACCCGAGGACGAGGAGCCGGCGCCGGCGGACCGTACGTTCGAGAGCAAGCCGGTGCGGACCAGAGTCGCCGTGATTGCGGCGGGCCCGGTGATGAATTTCGCCCTAGCGGTCCTGCTGCTCGTGCTCGTGTTTGGGGTGATCGGCATCGACCAGCCGGTGCTCGATACGACACAGATCGGTGAAGTCATGGCCGACGGCCCCGCGGCACTGGCCGGGCTGCGCCCAGGCGACCGGGTCCTGACGATCGACGGGGTAGCCGTCGATGACTGGGTTTCCATGGTCCAGGTGGTGCAGACGGGGCTTGGCAGGCGGCTGATCGTCACGTACGAGCGCGAAGGCCTCCGCTATGAGACCAGCGTGACGCCCGAGCCGCACCCCCGGGACCCCAGTATCGGTTACCTGGGCATTGCGACGGCCGTGTCGCGCCAGCTGATGCCGTTGCCAACGGCGTTGCGTTACGCATTCTCAGAAACCGGACGGATGCTAACCCTCTGGGTCGGCGCTATTGCCGGTCTGTTCCGTGGGCACGGCGCCCCTGAGGTAAGCGGCCCAATCGGGATTATCCAGATGCTCGGGGAGGCGACCAGGTTCGGGCTGGCCAATCTCTTCTTCCTGGCGGCCGTGATCAGCGCCAACTTCGGGATGATCAACCTGTTTCCTATTCCGGCCCTCGACGGGAGCCGCCTGATGTTCTTGGGCCTCGAGGCCGTGCGCGGCAAGGCCGTCCCCCCAGAGCAAGAGGGACGCCTCCACCTGGTCGGCTATGGCCTACTGATGGCGCTGTTGGTGTTGCTCACCTATCGCGACCTGCTGCGCATCGGAGGCGGCACGCCTTGAGCACCGGCTCGTCGTGGCGCCCCCGCGCTCGGACCACGCCTGTGGCAGTCGGGGCGCTAACGGTGGGAGGAGACAGTCCAGTCTCCGTGCAGAGCATGCTCAAGGCTCCGTCGCATGACATCGGAGCGATCACGGCACAACTCGACCAACTTGCGGCAGCCGGGTGCGAGATCTGTCGCGTGGCTGTGCCCGACCGGACGGCGGCGGATCGCTTGGCCGAGCTCGTGGCCCGCTCGCCGATGCCGTTGGTGGCCGATATCCATTTTGACTACCGGCTCGCCCTGGCCGCAATCGACGCCGGAGTCGCTAAGCTGCGCATCAACCCCGGCAACATCGGTGGTCCCGACCAGGTCAGGGCAGTAGCAGCCGCAGCCCAGGCAGCTAAGGTGGCAATTAGGGTTGGCGTTAATCTAGGCTCTCTAGAGCAAGACTTGGCCGAGAGGTACGGGCACGGCGCGGAGGCGATGGCGGAGAGCGCAATGCGCCAAATCCGCCTGCTGGAGGACCTGGGCTGCCGGGCTTTGATCATCTCGGCCAAGGCGCCCGACGTTGCGCGCACCGTGGGGGCCTACCGGTTGTTGGCGGAGCAGACCGAGTGGCCGCTGCACCTAGGGGTGACAGAGGCTGGGCCAGGAGTGCCCGGTCTGGTTAAGAGCACGCTGGGCGTCGGGCTGCTGCTTAGCGAGGGTATTGGAGACACCATCCGCGTGTCGCTATCCGGGCCACCGGTCGATGAGATCCGGGCGGGCCAGGCGATCTTGCAGGGCCTGGAGCTTAGGGCGTTCGGTCCCGATTTAGTGTCGTGCCCGACTTGTGGGCGGTGCCAGTTTGACCTGCTGAGCCTGGTGCCACAGGTGGAGCGGCGCCTGCAGTCGGTCACGGAGCCGCTAACCGTGGCTGTGATGGGCTGCGCGGTCAATGGCCCGGGCGAGGCGAGGCGGGCCGATGTGGGGATAGCCGGGGCGGCAGGCGGCCAGGCGGTGCTGTTCGCGGCGGGCCAGGTGCTGAGGGCGGTTTCCGCTGAGCGAGCCCTCGACGAGTTGTGCGGCGAGATCGACAGGATCCTCGCCACCAGACAAGGGCGCCCGCAGGCGCCGGGGAGTGAGCCACATGAGCAGCAGTAACGCCGGCAAGGGGTTCGTCCGTGAGATTGCGGATAAGGCGACCAACTTCCCGCAGTGGTACACGGACGTCATCCTCAAGGCAGAGATGGTGGATTATGCGCCGGTGCGCGGTTGCATGGTGATCCGACCCTACGGGTACGCAATGTGGGAGCGGATCCAGCTCCTTCTCGACCGGCGGTTCAAGGAGACGGGGCATGTCAACGCGTACTTCCCGCTGTTTATCCCCGAGAGCTTCCTGCGGCGGGAGAGCGAGCATTTCGAGGGGTTTGACCCCGAGGTCGCGTGGGTAACGCACGGCGGCGGCGAGCAGCTACAGGAGCGGCTAGCTGTACGCCCGACATCGGAAACCGTGATCTGCTCGATGTACGCCAAGTGGATCCAGTCCTACCGCGACCTGCCGTTGCTCCTCAACCAGTGGTCCAACGTGGTCAGGTGGGAGCGGTCGACCAGGCCGTTCCTGCGGACGATGGAGTTCCTCTGGCAGGAGGGGCATACGGTGCACCGCACCGAGGCCGAGGCCGAGGAGGAGACGTTGCGCATCCTCGACATCTATCGTGACTTCGTCGAGCGCGACATGGCCATACCGGTTCTCGCTGGGCGCAAGTCGGAGAGCGAGAAGTTCGCGGGTGCCCTACGCACCTACTCGATCGAGGCCCTGATGACCGACGGTCAGGCGCTGCAGGCTGGTACATCCCACAATCTTGGCCAGCACTTTGCCAAGGTGTTTGACATTCAGTACCTCGATGACGATGGCCAGCTCAAGTACGCCTGGCAGACTTCGTGGGGCGTATCGACGAGGCTAATCGGCGCGCTGGTGATGGTTCACGGCGACGAGCGTGGTCTCCGGCTGCCGCCTCAGATCGCGCCGTACCAGGCTGTCATCGTTCCGATCCTGCCCAAGGGAGCGCGCGACCGGGTGTTGGAGGCCGCGCGCGGCCTAGCCGGCGAGTTGAGCCAGTCTTTCCGGGTGCGGCTCGACGACCGTGAGGAGCAGACGCCGGGCTGGAAGTACAATGAGTGGGAGTTACGGGGCGTTCCCGTACGTATCGAGATAGGCCCGCGCGATCTCGACCAAGGGCAGCTGACGCTGGTGCGCCGCGATACCGGAGCCAAGACGGCGGTGCCCCGGGACGGTATCGGCAGGGCGCTCGCCGACATGCTGGCGGACATCCAGTCGGCGATGTACGAGCGGGCGCTGGAGTATCGCCGGGGACGGACCCACGATATCGCGAGCGTCGACGAGCTGGCGGAGATGGTAGCTGCCGGCGGCGGTTTCGGCCGCGGCGGCTGGTGCGAGGATGAGGCCTGCGAAGCCACAGTCAAGGCTCGCACCGGCGCGACGATTAGGGTCCTGGCGGATGAGGATCCCAGCGGCTTGACGTGCCTGCTCTGTGGCACGCCTGCCAAACATGTAGCGTACTTCGCCCGCGCGTACTAGCCCGCCCGGCAGTGGCAGGGCAGGCTGCTGAGCAGCGGCGGCAGCCGGGCTTTGCCTTGTCAGTGCTAGGGCGCCATGGTATACTAACCCGGTGACAGAGTCGATGGGCGAGAGTGGGTTTCGGACCCACTCTTTGCACATTTTCGGCGCCCGCCAGGGCACCGGTAACGGTGTTGAGCGGGCGTTTTAGCGGGGTGATGGTGTGCGCCGGGATCAGATAGAGGAGCTCGCCCGCAGCCTGGCCGAGGAGGTCTGCCGGGCTCTTGGGCTGTTCTTGGTTGATTGCACCTACCGCAAGTCGGAGGGCGTGTGGCGGATTGCCGTCAAGATCGACCGCGCACAGGGCGTCAGTATTGACGACTGCGCTGAGGTCTCGCGGATGCTCTCGGACAAGTTTGACGAGGCCGACCCGATCGAGCACCAGTACGTTCTGGAGGTGTCATCGGCCGGCCTGTCCGACCCGCTCAAGACAGATCAGGACCTGCAGCGTTTCATCGGACGGCAGATCGAGATCGACCTGCATCCGCCCCGCCGGCAGGGACAAGCTGCCAAGGCCGCCGGCAACAGTAAGGGCGGCCGGGGGCAGACAGGCAGCAAGCCCCAGCCGCAACAGATCGTTGGGACGCTGGTGACCTTCAGCCCCGGGGTACTGACGGTAGAGGTTGCGGGCGAGGTCAAACAAGTGGACAGGGGTTCCATCCGGCGGGCGAGGCCCGCCGTCGATTTCCGGGGCGTGGGGGAGGGCTTGCGTAATGAACCGTGAGTTCATCACCGCCCTTGCGCAGATTGAGCGGGAGCGAGGTATCTCCAAGGAGATCCTGATCCAAGCAATCGAGGCGGCCCTGATCTCGGCCTACCGGCGCAACGCCGGCACCTCGCCCAATGTCTCGGTCTCCATCGACCGCGAGTCCGGAGAGGTGCGGGTCTGGGAGCGGCTAGCCGTCGTCGACGAGGTAGTCGATCCCGAGAGCCAGGTCGAGCGGGGGCAGGCTGAGGAGATGGTCGGCGGTCCTCCCGGCGACTACATCGACGCGGAGATCACGCCGCGCGACTTTGGGCGTATCGCCGCCCAGACCGCCAAGCAGGTTGTGGTCCAGCGGATCCGCGAGGCGGAGCGCGGGGTGATCTACGAGGAGTTCTCCAATCGCGAGGGCGACATTGTCACCGGCATCGTGCAGCGGCTCGAGGGACGCACAGCCCTCGTGGACCTCGGCAAAGCCGAGGCGGTGCTGATGCCGACGGAGCAGATGCACGGTGAGCGGCTCAAGATGGGTGACCGCATCAAGACCTACGTGATCGAGGTCAAGCGCACGACCAAGGGGCCGCAAATCGTCGTTTCGCGGACCCATCCCGGACTGCTCAAGCGTCTGTTGGAGCTGGAGGTGCCTGAGATCCACGACGGCATCGTCGAGATCAAGGCTATCGCCCGTGAGCCGGGCTCGCGCGGCAAGGTTGCGGTCTATTCCCGCGATCCCAATGTCGATCCGGTCGGGGCATGCGTGGGCCAAAAGGGCGTGCGCATCCAGGCAATCGTCAACGAGCTCAAGGGAGAGAAGATCGATATCGTGCGCTGGGACGTCGATCCTGCCGTCTTCGTGGGCAACGCCCTCAGCCCTGCCCGGGTGGTCCGGGTCGAGGTTGATGAGGATGCCCGCACGGCCAGGGTAGTCGTGCCAGACTACCAGCTATCTCTGGCTATCGGCAAGGAAGGGCAAAATGCAAGGCTTGCGGCCAAGCTCACCGGGTGGAAGGTTGACATCCGCAGTGAGACTCAGGCCCGAGCTGAGTAAGCGGGCAGGTGATCCAGCTTGCCCAAGGTACGCAGGGTGCCGATGCGGCAATGCACAGGATGCGGGGTCAGCCGGCCCAAAAAGGAAATGGTCCGCGTGGTCCGCACGCCTGAGGGCGAGGTAGTGCTGGACGCAACGGGCAAGAAGTCCGGACGCGGCGCCTATATATGCCCGGACCAAGCGTGTCTTCGCGAGGCGCATAAGCGTGGGCGTCTTGCCAAGTCGCTGGAGGTCGCAATCGACGACGATACGTGGCAACAGCTCGACCAGGCCTGCCAGGCATGGCAGTCGGCCGGGCAGGGGAAGAGGTGATGGCATGGCCCGGACGCGGGTTAATGAGTTAGCGCAGTTGCTTGGTGTCGAGCCACAGAAGGTGCTGGACATCTTGTCCGGCATGGGCTCCGAGGCCAAGAGTCATACGGCCATATTGGGCGATCGGGAGGCGCGCGCGGTTCGCGATGCAGTGACGCGCGAGGCCCTGATCAAACAGCGGCAGGCTCAGGGGAGCGATCCGCAGCCACTCGGCAAGGCTGCGACGGTACAGCGGGCCAAGCCGGTACGACCGGCGCCCGCACCGGTCGCCAAAGCCCGGGCGGCAACCCCAGCGGACGGGGAGGCGGGCGGGGCCACGCCAGTGGCCAAGCGTGCTTCTGGTCCGCTCCCAGAGCGAGTAAGAGCAAGGCCAGCGCCGCCGCCGCCGAGCGAGCCGGCGGCTGAGCCCCGTGTGGCAGTAGACGGGACCAAACCAGCCGCGCCACCCGTCGCCGGAGAGCCATCGGCCGCCGGCGTGGCGGCATCGCCCGAGGCGCAGGCAACGGCCCGCCCGGCCCCGGCAGCCCCGGCGCCTGCGGCAGCTCCAGCGGCTCAAGCAGGTGCCACCTCGCGGCCGGCCAGTCGTGATGCCCGGCCGCCGCGTCCCCGCGGAGCAGGCCCAGGCGAGGGCCGTGCCGACCAGGGGCCAGGCGGTAGAGGTGAGGCGCGTCCGCGTCCGCCAGCGACCAGTGCGGGAGCGGGAGCACCCCGTCCCGCCGCCGGTGGCCCGGCTCGTCCAGCGGGCGCTCCCCGGCCAGGTGGTGCGCCGCGGCCCGGTGCTCCACCACGGCCCGGCGGGGCACCCCGTCCGGGAGGCACGGGTGCAAGTCGCCCTGGAGGCGCACCGCGTCCAGGTGGAGCTGGAGGCAGGCCGCGTCCTGGCGGCGCAGGCAGGGGACCCGCTCGCCCGGGAGCTACCGGCCGGCGGCCGTCGCGTGGCCGTCGCACGCGTGACAGCCGGCGCGGCGGTGAGCTGGAGCAGCGCCGCGTAAGGGCGCTGGAGATCACGCTTGACGGTCCGATCTCCGTGCGTGACCTGGCGGAGCAGATGGGCGTGACGCTTGGCGAGGCCATCAAGCAGTTGATGGGCATGGGGATGATGGCGACCGTTAATCAGGTCCTTGATCTCGATGTTGCCAGGAGACTCGCTGCCGAGCTCGGCGCCACAGTCCAGCAGTCTGACGAAGAGGACAAAGATGAGTCGTCCGCGGCAAAGCCAGCTGACAAGCCCGACCGGAGCAGCAAGTTCATGCGGACTCGCCCGCCCGTCATTACTGTCATGGGGCACGTTGATCATGGAAAGACAACGCTGCTTGACGCGATCCGTAAGTCCAACGTCGCCGCGCACGAGGCTGGCGGCATTACCCAGCACATCGGAGCGTCGGTGGTCAACTGGCAGGATAGCCGGCTGGTCTTTATCGACACTCCTGGTCACGAGGCTTTCACGGCCATGCGTGCCCGCGGCGCCCAGGTCACGGACATCGTCATCTTGGTGGTCGCGGCCGATGACGGAGTAAAGCCACAGACGACCGAGGCGGTCAACCACATTAGGGCGGCGCAGGTCCCAATGATCGTGGCGGTCAACAAGATCGACCGGCCGGGAGCCGACGTCGACCGCGTCAAGAGGCAGCTTTCGGAGCAAGGCGTGGTCGCCGAGGACTGGGGCGGCGATACCGTGTTCGTCAACGTCTCCGCCCTCCGAGGTGAGGGTATAGACACGCTGCTTGAGATGATCGTGCTGGTTACCGACATGCAGGAGCTCAAGGCTAATCCTCTGCGTGCCGCCAAGGGTACGGTCATTGAAGCTAAGCTTGATCGCGGCCGCGGTCCCGTTGCCACCGTGTTGGTGCAGGCGGGCACTCTGCGAGTCGGCGACGTGATAGTCGCGGGCACAACCTTTGGGCGCGTACGGGCGTTGTTCGATGAGCGTGGTGCGCGTTTGGAGCAGGCTGGTCCGAGCCAGCCGGTGGAGATCCTTGGTTTGCCGGACGTGCCGCCAGCGGGTGAGCCATTCGAGGTCGCCGAGGACGACCGTGCTGCACGCGAGATGGTCACCAAGGCCGGCGAGGACAAGAAGTCGGACCAGAGCCTGCGCGGTATGCTCAGCCTGGAGGACCTATACCATAGCCTCAAGTCTGGGGCGATTAAGGACCTCAATCTGGTGGTTAAGGCGGACGTTCAAGGCTCGCTTGAGGCCCTCCAGAGCACCCTTGCGGCGTTGACCCTCGAAGAGGTCCGCCTGCAGGTCATCCACGGTGGGGTAGGGCCTGTCACCGAGACCGACGTCATGCTGGCGGCCACCTCAGGAGCAATCATCATCGGGTTCAACGTCCGGCCTGACGCCAACGCCCGCCGGGTCGCGCAGCGTGAGCAGGTCGACATTCGCACCTACCAAATCATCTATGAGGTGCTCGACGATATCACCGCTGCCGCAAAGGGCCTACTAGAGCCCAAGATGCAAAAGGTTCAGATCGGCAAGGCTCAGGTCAGGGCGACATTCGGTGTTCCCCGCGTGGGCATCATCGCGGGCTGTTACGTGGTCGACGGTAGGGTGACTCGCAACGCTGAGGTGCGGGTCCTGCGGGAAGGCAAGGTACTTCACGAGGGCAAGATCAGCTCGCTCAAGCGCTTCAAGGACGACGTCCGCGAGGTGCAGTCGGGTTACGAGTGCGGTATCGGAGTCGAGGGATTCGAGCAGTTTGAGGAAGGCGACATCATCGAGGCCTGGATCACCGAGCGCGTGGAGCGGGCTTCCTAAAGGACCGTCCGGTGATTGTCGGTACTGCCTTGGTCGAGCTGCAGTTGCCCGAGGGTGGCACGATAAAGGACAAGCGCCGCGTGGTCACGAGTCTGTTGGCGCGGACGAGGCAGCGCTTTGGCGCCGCCTGTGCTGAGGTCGGCCGGCTTGAGGACCACGGGCGCGCGACGTTGGGGATCGCGGTTGTGGGCAATGACGGTGGCCATGTGCGTGCTGTGCTGGGGCGCATCGAGCGTTTCCTGGCCGGCTCGGCTGACGCGGTGTTGCTCGACTTCGTCGTTGATCTGGTGTAGGTGCCAGTGAGGGGCAGGTGTTTGGGATGGACGACTCAGTGCGCAACGAACGCATCGCCCGGGAGCTCCGGCGCGAGATCTCGGATATCCTCCGCAATGAGGTCAAGGACCCCCGCATCGGTTTTGTCTCCCTGACCGATGTGGAGGTGACGGCCGACGTTCGTCAGGCCAAGGTGTTCTTTAGCGTGATGGGCGATGACAGCGACAAGCGCCGGGCGCTTGAGGCTCTACGGGCGGCGGGCGGTTTCATCCGCACGGAGGTTGCCCGGCGCATCCGGCTACGTCACGTTCCTGAGCTCCAGTTTGTATTGGATGAGTCAATTGAGCGGGGTGTGCGGGTAATCGACCTGATGTCTAAGCTGGCTCGAGAGCCCGAGCCCCCAGCCTCGGAGAGTTGAGACACCCGCCGTTGTCTAGCTCCCTTGAGCCGATGGCCAGGTTGGGCCCCGAGGATGGGCGAGAGGCGTCTGCCGGAGCCGCCGGCGTGCTTGACCTTCTGCGGCGGACCGACGGGCAACGGGTTCTCGTGGTCACGCATGAGGCGCCTGACGGAGATGCCATTGGCTCGCTGCTGGGGATGACGCAGTTGGTGAGGGCGTGCGGTGGAGAGCCCTTGGCGCTATGCCTCGACAGGGTGCCGGATGCGTACAGCTTCTTGGACGGAGCAGGTGACGTGCGGACAGAGGTGCCCGAGGGATGGGTCCCCGGCGTCACCGTGTTCGTTGACTGTGCCAATCCTGAGCGGGCCGGTAACATCAGACCGTGGGTCGCGGGGCTGACCGTCAACATCGATCACCACGTCTCCAATACCCGCTTTGCCGAGATCAACTGGGTTGATGAGCTCTCCTCGTCAACTGGAGAGATGCTCGGCGGTCTGTTTGGCGAGCTTGGCATCGAGTTTGGCCGCGCCAGGGACGCCCTCTATGTGGCGATCGTCACAGATACAGGGTCATTCAGCTATGAGAGCACGCGGCCTGCTACTCACCAGCTCGCTGCACGCCTGTTGGCCGCAGGAGCACAACCGCAAGAAATCCACGAGCACATCCACGGTAACCGCCAGCGCCCGGCACTGGCTCTGCTGGGCAGGGCCCTGGCGAGCCTAAAGACGCAACGGGACGGTCGGATCGCCTACATGGTCCTTGGCCCCGAGGATTTTGCCGCCGCTGATGCAGGCATCGAGCACACCAACGGGATCGTCAACTACGCGCGCGAGCTGGCAGGGGCTGTGGTCGGGATTCTCTTCTCCAGCACCGACGGCCAACTGGTCAAGATCGGTCTGCGGACACGGCCCGGCGTTGACGCCAACTGCATCGCGGCGCAGTTCGGCGGCGGAGGACATCCTCGCGCCGCGGGTTGCCGCTGCCAAGAGCCTCTGGACCGGGTTATACCCCAGGTACTGCACGCAGCGGGGGAGCAGCTGAGCGGGTCGTGACCAGGGGATCTACACTGACTGGCGGCCTGCTTGGAGTGCTCAAGCCGCCGGGTATGACCTCACATGATGTAGTGGCCATCCTACGCCGGCGCTGGCAGATCAAGAGGATCGGCCACGCGGGCACCCTCGACCCCCTGGCGGCTGGAGTATTACCTGTGCTCTGCGGCTCTTCGGCCAGGTTGGCAGACATGGTTGGCGGGGCCGGCAAGCGGTACCGCGCGCAGGTGTTGTTGGGGTTATCCACGGACACGGCCGACTTGGCCGGACAAGTCCTCGCCAGCCAGCGCGGCGCAGCAGAGGAGGCGCTTGGGCAGGCGGCGACAGTTTGCCTCGGCCTGCTGGATGAGGCCCTTGCCGGCCTGGTAGGTGAGGAGCGGCAGGTTCCACCGGCCTTCTCCGCCCGGCGTGTGGGCGGCCGCCGGCTCTACCAACTGGCGAGGGAGGGCAGAGTATCGGCCAGAGACCTCGCCCAGGCCAGCCGCACGATTCGCGTCTTAGCGGTCCGCCGCATCGCCTCCGGCCGCCTGGGCTGGGGGAGTCACTCCGACTGGCCTTCAGTTACCTTTGACGTAAGCTGCTCGAGCGGCACCTACGTGCGCGAACTGGCCGAGCGGCTCGGTGCGCGCCTTGGGATTCCTGCCTGCCTCGCTTACCTTTTGCGGACCAGTGCCGGAGGGTTGGATCTCAGGGACTGCGTAACTCTGGAGGAGATACTGCTTCCCAGTGTTGCGCCGCCCGAGGAGCGGTTCGCCGCCCAATGGCGGCAGCCGGCCGAGGCAGTGGGATTCCTGCCGGCCGCCGTAGTCGACGCGGAAGGCGCCCGCTTGGTCGCCCACGGCACGCTGCTACCAAAGTTACACGTCTTGTCGTGGAGCGCTCCCCCTGAGGGCGGAGGAGTAGACTGTGGCCCCCCGGATGAGGCTCCTGCCCCGTGCGCCGGCTGGATCAGGATCCTGGACAGAGAAGGGCAGCTGCTGGCTCTCGCCGTGGCCCACCCCGGCGATCAGCGTGTCGCGGGCGGGACGCTCCCGGCAGCACTGCGCCCCAAGCGCGTGTTCAGGTCAGGGGTGACATAGACCAGTGCGGCATCTGTCTTCAGTAGACGGCCTCTGCCAATGGAGCGGGCGGTGCCTTGCGGCAATCGGCACCTTCGACGGCGTTCACACCGGACACCAGACCATCCTGCGGGAGATGGTTGTTACCGCCCGCGCTCAGCAAGCGCTCTCGGCGGTGTTGACCTTTGAGCCCCACCCCCAGGAGGTCCTGGCGCCCGATGGGGGACCGCCTCGGCTGACCTCGGCCTACGCCCGTGCGGCAATGATTGCAGCTCACGGCGTGGATGTGTTGGTCACGTTGCCGTTTGACCGAGCGCTGGCGGCCATGGCGCCAGAGGAGTTTGTGGGGCGGTACCTGGCAGGCTCATTCCGGCCGCAGGCGCTGTTCGTCGGCTACAACTTCAGCTTTGGCCACCGTGGCCGGGGTAATCCTGAGCTACTCGAGCGGCTGGGTCCCCAGTTGGGTTTTACCGTCCGCGTCTTCGCCGCCCTGACGGGCAACGGCGGCCGGACGGTTAGCAGCACGTCGGTACGTGAGGCGCTGCAGGGCGGCCAGGTTGAGCAGGCGTCGCGGCTTCTCGGCCGGCCCTACCGGCTGGTAGGCGAGGTCGTGGCCGGCGACCGACGGGGGCGCACCATTGGGTTTCCGACGGCAAACATCGACCCCGGCAGCAACCTTCTGGTCCCCGGCCGCGGCGTCTACGCTTGCTGGGCTTACGTTCCCGGCACGGGGGTCTTCCCGGCGGTGGTCAACTCGGGATGGCGGCCGACGTTCAAAGATGCCAGCGACGGCGCGCGGCTTGAGGCCCACCTTATCGGCTTCGACGGCGCCATATACGGCCGGCAGGTGGAGATACTATTCATCAGCCGGTTGCGGGATGAGAGGCCTTTTGCCGACCGGTCGGCACTGGCCGAGCAGATCAGTTTGGACATTGCGGCGGCTAAGAGATCTCTCTGTCCCGCAAAGCCTTCTGGCAATTGACGTAGCTGTGATACAATAGGCGCAATATGCCCCATCAAGGCAGCCCCGGCTCAGAGCATCGAGCAACCCCGGCGAGCTCTTGGCTGGCGGCGATCAGGGGTAAAAGGGGGTAATCCGCAATGCCTTTGTCCACGGACAAAAAGCAGACCATCATCAACACGCACCGCAAACACGACACCGACACCGGCTCACCGGAGATCCAGATCGCCCTGCTGACCACACGTATCAGCGAGCTCACTGAGCATCTCAAGCAGCACAAGCGCGACTTCCACTCGCGGCGAGGCCTGCTAAAGATGGTTGGCCAGCGCCGGGGACTGCTCAATTACCTGCGTGACCACGACATCGACCGGTACCGGGCGATAGTCGAGAAACTCCAGCTCCGGAGATAATCGTACTCAGGAAGGCGGGGAGACCCGCCTTCCGGCTTAGTGCCGGGGCAGGAGCGCCCGCGGCAGTGAAGTGATAGGAGGGTGAGTAAGCTCACTATGCAAAAGACATACGAGTTAGAGGTCGGCGGCCGCAAGCTCTCGTTTGAGTTTGGGAAGCTGGCCAAGCAGGCTAACGGGAGCGTGCTTGTTAGGTACGGAGATTCGGCGGTGCTAGTTACGGCGACGATGGCCGGCACCCCGCGCGAAGGCGTCGACTTCTTCCCGCTGACGGTTGATTATGAGGAGCGGCTGTACTCGGTCGGCAAGATACCCGGCGGTTTCATCAAGCGAGAGGGGCGGCCGAGCGAGAAGGCGATCCTTTCCGCACGCCGCACCGATCGGCCGCTGCGGTCGCTGTTCCCCGAGGGGATGCGGCACGACGTCCAGGTGATCTGCACGGTTCTGTCCGTCGACCACGACGCTTCGTCGGAGTTTTGCGGGATGAATGGCGCTTCGATCGCACTGACGATTTCGGACATCCCCTGGAATGGACCGATCGGCTCAGTAATGGTCGGCCGGGTTGATGGCAACATGATGGTCAACCCGACTCGCGAGCAGATCGAGCAGAGCGATGTGCACCTCCTCGTGACTGGCAACGAGCGCGGCGAGGTAGTCATGATCGAGTGCGGCGCACATGAGATCACGGAGGAGCAGCTCAGCCAAGGTGTCGAGCTCGCGCTGGCCGAGATCGCGCGGTTGATCGAGATTCAGCAGCGGATTAGGGCTGAGATCGGGCTGCCCAAGCGCGATGTGCCGCTGTTCGCGCCAGATGCCGAGATCCTTGAGGCCGTCGAGAGGCTGGCCGGCGGGCGGCTGGCGCAGGTTATCGTCAATGCGGACAAGCTCAGCCGCGAGGCTGAGACCGAGGCGCTCCGCCAAGAGGTGCTGGCCCAGCTTGGTGAGCAGTACGCCGAGCGGCGGGGGCACGTGGCCTTGGCTTTTGAGGAGTTGGCCCGCAAGGCGGTGCGGTTGAGCATCCTCAACGGAGTGCGTCCTGACGGCCGTAGCCCCGCCCAAATCCGGGACCTGGCCGCTGAGGTGGCCCTGTTACCGCGGGCCCATGGCTCCGGCCTGTTTACCCGCGGGCAGACGCAGGTCTTGACCATTGCCACCCTCGGTACCCTTGCCGAGGGCCAGCGGCTCAACGACGTGGGCTTCGAAGAGTTCAAGCGCTATATGCACCACTACAACTTCCCACCGTACAGCACGGGCGAGGCCAAAATGCTGCGCGGCGCGGGACGGCGTGAGATCGGGCACGGCGCCCTTGCGGAGAAGGCCCTTGAGCCCATGATCCCGCTGGAGATGGACTTTCCGTACGCGATCCGGCTGGTGTCCGAGGTGCTAGAGTCCAACGGTTCGTCCTCCATGGCCGCTGTCTGCGGCAGCACGCTGTCCCTGATGGACGCAGGCGTGCCGATCAAAGCGCCGGTGGCAGGTATCGCCATGGGGCTCGTCTCCGAGGGTGGCCGTCACCTTGTGCTCACCGACATCCAGGGAGCCGAGGATCATTGGGGCGACATGGACTTCAAAGTCGCCGGGACGTACAACGGCATCACCGCGATCCAGCTCGATCTCAAGTTGCCCGGGATCCCCTGGGCGGTGTTGGCGGAGGCAATGGAAGACGCCCGCCGCGCTCGTTTGGAGATCCTGGACGTGATTACGTTCTGCCTACCGCAGCCGCGCGGTGAGATCTCCCCGTACGCCCCGCGGGTGATTGTGCTCAACATCGATCCCGAGAAGATCCGCGATGTTATCGGGCCAGGTGGCAAGACCATCAACAAGATCATCGCCGAGACCGGCGTCAAGATCGACATCGAGGATGACGGCCGGGTGTTCGTGGCCGCCATGGACGACCAGAGCGGCAATCGCGCCATTCAGATGATTGAGGCGCTGACCAAGGACGTCGAGGTTGGTGACTCGTACCTCGGTCGGGTGACCAGGATTGTCAACTTTGGCTGCTTCGTCGAGATCGGACCGGGCAAGGAAGGGTTGTGCCGCATCGGCGAGCTCGCTGAGGAGCGTATCGGTAAGGTCGAGGATGTCGTGGCTGTCGGTGACCAGATCATGGTCCGGGTGATTGAGATCGACTCGATGGGACGCATCAACCTGTCCCGCCGCCAGGCGCTGCGTGACGGGCGCGGACGCGAGGAGCGTAAGAATAGCGATAAGCAGTAAGCCAAACGGCAGCATCCGCATCGGCGGGCACCTGAGCATCAGCCGCGGCCTGGCCGCGCTCGCGCGCAACGCTGTGGCTTCCGGCTGTGAGGCGGTGCAGTTGTTTAGCAGGAGCCCGCGTGGTGGGCCGGCCAAAGCGCTCGACCCGGCGGATGTCCAAGCCATGCAGCAGACGTTACAGGGGGCCGGCATCGGTCCCCTGATTGTCCATTGTCCCTACTACGTTTCTCCTGCCCATGACCGGCCGGATCTCGGCGAGCTCGCCACAGAGATCATCGCCGACGATCTCGGACGGGCCGCGATCCTCGGAGCAAGCTACATCGTTGTCCACGCAGGTCACAGCAAACGCGGGGACGCTGCCAGCGCCGCATCTGCTGTTGCCCTGCGGGTTGCCACCGCGGTTGAGCGGCATCTGTCGTCAGACGGGGTTTCGGCCGATCCCGCTCGCGCGCCGCTGGTATTGATTGAGAACGGAGTGGGCGGCCGCGGCGACGCCGCCGGGACCCTTGAGGCCTGGGCGGCCTGCGTGCACGGAGTGCTTGCGCGGGGCTTCCCTGCCGGAGGATGCCTCGATACGGCGCACATGTGGGGCGCGGGATGGGACCTATCGGCGGACTCGGTTGATGTGCTGCTGGAGCGCCTTGCAGCGCTGGACATCCTCGATAAGCTAAAGGTCATACACTTCAATGACTCCTCGGCGGATCCCGGCAGCAGGCGTGACCGGCACGAGCACATCGGGCAAGGGCAGATACCGCTCGAGGTTTTCCGCCGGCTGCTCAGGGACTCTCGGCTCAGCGGCAGGGTGGGGATAGTTGAGACTGACCCGGCCGATAACGGCATCGCGCGCGACGTGTCCGCCCTCTCCAAGCTGCGCGATGGAGGCGACGCGGACGATCCCGGCGGCGGTGAGGTGCCCCGTGCCACCACGTAGAGCGGCTGCTATGGTTACCTTGGGGTTGGTGATGTGCCTTGTGGGGGGTCTGGCGCCTGCCGCACCGGCCCGCGCCGCCCCAGCGCCGCTCACCGTGCGGATCGGTCTGGCCTGGGACCGCTGGGCCGTCAGGTGCTTTGGGTCGCCAACCCGTGGCATCAGTGCGAGCCTATGGGGCGACGCAGCAGGCGGCAGCGGGACGTCCTCATCCACGTCTCTATGGCCGACCAGCAACCCGCCTGGCGCCACGCCTGGGGCCGGTGATCCCGTACCTCAGCCGGGACCTGCTGATTACATCGTCGCCACGGCTGGCACGGCTACTGGTCTTGTCGCCACGGATAGCCGCTGGGTTGCCTCGGCAGCAAAGGCCGCTGCCGAGCGTACATCACGGGCGATGGGCACGAGGTCTCCGTTAACCGGAGCTCTGGCGACCTCGCGTCGTGGGCCGACGCTCTATGTGATAATGAATCCTCAAAAGGGCACGCACTCCGGTCGAGCTGCAGTGCAAGCTCTGGTTGATGCCGGGTGGCCTGCTGCACTTCTGGCATGGCCGGCGGCGCCGGGACACCCGGACCTGGACCGGGAGGGCCTCTGCGCGGTTGCCCTCAGCGGCCAGAACGCAGGCCTGGTGCATGTAGCATCCTCGCCCATCTCCCTGCAGCAGCCTGCCGGTGGGGCGCCCGTAGCGCACGCCCGACTGCCCTACCGCGGACGCCTCGAGATCCTTACCGCAGGAGATGCGCGGCTGCTGTCAGTTGTCAACCATGTGGACATTGAGGATTACCTGCTGGGCGTGGTCCCATCAGAGATGCCGTCAACCTGGCCGCTCGAGGCGCTCAAGGCACAGGCGGTCGCCGCCCGCACGTACACCGTCAGCAACCTGGGCCGGCATGCCGGGCGTGGCTTTGACCTCTGCTTTGATATCCACTGCCAGGCCTACGGCGGCATCCAGACGGAGCGCACCGGGCCCTCCAATGCCGTCCGCCAGACCGCAGGGCTGGTCGCCACGTACGGCGGCAGGCTGATCAACGCGGTATACCATGCCCACGCTGGTGGCGCTACCGACTCCAGCCGGGTGATCTGGGGCGCGGTCGAGCCGTACCTCGCCGGTACAAGCCGCACGTATGAGCAGCCATACTATTGGACGGCCGCCAACACCAGGGCGGAGGTTGAGGCAGCTGTGGTACGAGCGGCAGGGGAGGGGCCGGCGGCGCCGGCGCTACCGCTGCTGCGGATGGTGCCCAGGGAGTTTACCGCCGGAAGCCGCGCCCTGCGGGTCGACGCGTTCGGACCCGAAGGCTCGGCGCGCATTAGCGCCAGTTCGCTACGCAGCTCCTTGGGCAGCTATCGGCTACGCAGCGCCAACTTCCGTGCGGACATGGTCTGGATGGCCTGGCTATGGCCGGAGTGGAGCCTGCACGCCGGCCTGGGCCCAGCTCAAGCCGTCGTTACCTGGGCGCCCGGCGCGAGGGGCGAGGGGCTGATCGTCTGGCAGCAGCCCACCCCGCTCGACTCAAGTACCGGCCAGGCGGGCACCCTTTCGGCCGCCGTGGGGTGGCTGGACCCGGCATATTTCGTGTTCTCTGGAGAGGGTTTCGGCCATGGGGTTGGCATGAGCCAGTGGGGGGCGCGGGAAATGGCGGCGCTTGGTTTCGGATACCGCGACATCCTGACCAACTACTACCGCGGCATAACGGTGGCTGGCAACTACGGGCGTTGAGCAGATACTATACCAACAGCACAGGTGAGGTGGCGACAGATGATCCAGCAGTGTGACGTGGGCGTCGAGACGTGGACTCTGCCCAATGGTGTCCGGGCTGTGGCCGAGTATATGCCGTCGGTACGGTCGGTCGCGATCGGCGCCTGGGTGCTGGCAGGTTCGCGCCATGAGCCTTCGTCCGTGCAGGGCATCACGCACTTCGTCGAGCACCTCATGTTTAAGGGGACCGCGCGCCGCAGCGCCCGCGACATAGCCGAGGTGATGGATGAGGTCGGAGGGCAGCTCAACGCCTTCACGACCAAGGAGTACACCTGTTTTCACGCCCGGGTCTTGGACCAGCACCTGCCGCTCGCCGCCGATGTGCTCTCGGATATGCTGCTCAACTCGCTGTTCCGGACCGAGGATATCGACCGCGAGAAGGGCGTCGTGCTGGAAGAGATCGGGATGTACGAAGATGCGCCCGACGAGCTGGTGCACGATTTGTTCGCCCAAGCGATCTGGAGTGACCACCCGCTCGGGCGCTCCGTGCTGGGAGTTCCCGATACGGTGATGTGTTTTGACCGCGAGAGGATCATCGATTACCTGCGGTCGGCCTACGCACCGGCCCACGCCGTTGTCGCGGTCGCGGGCAACTTCGATCCGCAGAGCCTCCGGGGATTGCTGGAAGACTCCTTTGGCCGCTGGGACGGGCCAATGCCGGCGCGGACTCCTGCCGGTCCCCGTACCCATCTGCAGACACTGGTGCGATCCAAGGAAACCGAGCTCGTCCACGTTTGCCTCGGCGGCGAGGCTCTCCCGCTCGGCCACCCGGATATCTACAGCCTGAGCATCATGAGCAACATCCTGGGCGGCGGGCCCAGCTCACGCCTGTTTCAGGAGGTGCGCGAGGAGCGGGGCTTGGCGTACTCCGTGTTCTCGTACACCTCAGCCTTTCGCGACGGCGGCGTCTTTGCCGTGTACTGCGGCGCCGGACCAGAACGCATCGGCACAGCCATGGGAGTTGTCGGCAACGAGTTGCGGCGTCTCTCCGGGTCCGGCGTGACCGAGGTCGAGCTTTACCGGGCCAAAGAGCAGCTCAAGAGCAACATCACCATGGCCCTCGAGTCCACCAGCGCCCGGATGAACCGGATCGGCCGCAGCCTGCTGCTGTTGGATGAGGTGGTCGATATCGATGCGGTGTTGCAGCGCATCGAGCGGGTTTCGCTGGATGATATCCAGCGGGTGGCCTCGAGATTCTGCGATCCCGCCATGCTGTCACTGGCGGCCATCGGCCCCCAGCTTGACCGCCTGGACCTCCGGGCAGCGGTAGCCAGCGGCTGCAGTTGAGCCCGCCTCCCAGGGCAGCGCATCGAGGCATAGCTCCGGCCCCCGGATAACTGGTCTTTTGCTCTTCCTGTAACCGAACTTTCCCGTCCCTCGACCCATTCCGCGCCGCTATCTGTGGCACAGCGTCTCCATGCGCGCTCATATGATGGGGTGTCAGCAGCCCATGACCAGGAAAGGGCGTATCCCCTCTTGTGTGCAGCAGCCGGCCCGATGATTGCCATAATCGGCGGAGACGAGCGCGAGCGTGACCTCATCCTCTGCTTGTTGCGCGCGGGCTACCGCGTCTGCGTCTCTGGTCGGGTCCTATCTCCGGCAGAGGAAACCGCCGGCGCCACGTCCGTCGTCGCGCATGAAGCGATGCAGTGCCCAGTGGTTATCGGCCCGTTGGGCGGTATCCGTCCGGACGGCCGCACGGTCAGCCGCCCGCCGCACGATGGGCTGTGCCTTGGGCCGCAGCTGATCGCCAACTGCCCGCCCGGGCAGATATGGCTGTGCGGTGACATCCGTGGCGCCGCCGGGCGCTGGTTGACCGACAGGCAAGTCCAGCACGTCAACCTGGCCGAAGACGATGAGCTCGCCACGCTTAACTCGATCCCCTCGGCCGAGGGCGCCCTGATGCTGGCGATGCAGGAATCTCCGCTGGTCCTGGCCGGAGCGGGCTCCGTGGTCCTGGGCTATGGGCGTTGCGGCCTGGTCTTGGCAGGTATGTTACGCGGTATCGGCAGCCGTGTTACTGTAGTTGCCCGCTCGCCGGGAGCGCGGGCCAGGGCCACGGCTGCCGGGCACGACGCCGCGGAGTTCGCGGACCTCGCCGGGCTCTTAGCCCGGGCTGAGTTCTGCTTCAACACGATCCCGGCGATGGTCGTCCCCCGGGAAGCCATAGAATGCGCGGCGGCGGATCTCACCATTATCGATTTGGCATCTGCGCCGGGCGGAGTCGATTTCGCCGCCGCCCGGGAGCTAGGTATCAAGGCTGTGCTCGCCCCAGGGCTGCCCGGCCTGGTAGCGCCGCGGACCGCGGGGCGGTATTTGGCCGAAACCATCCTACGTATCTTGAGGGAGAGAGGCATATGAGACTGGAAGGCAAACGGATCGGCGTTGCGCTGACCGGTTCGCACTGCAACCTCCAGCCGGTCATGCCCCCGCTGGCCGAGCTGATCAGCCGCGGATCGATCGTGACCCCGATCTTGTCTGAAGCCGTAGCCGGGACGGACACCCGCTTCGGGCGGGCCGTCGACTGGCGCCGGCAGGTACTGGAGATCACGGGCAAGGGCCCGTTGACAACGATACCCGAGGTCGAGCCGCTGGGCCCGGAGGGCCTGCTTGACGTTTTGGCGATCTGCCCGTGTACCGGCAACACCCTGGCCAAGCTCGCTGCCGCGATCACCGACGCGGTTGTGCCCATGGCCGCCAAGGCTCACCTACGCAACGGGCGACCGCTGGTCATCGCGATATCCACCAACGATGGACTTGGGCTCAACGCGAGGAATCTTGGCGTATTGCTGGCCACGCGCAACGTGTACTTCGTGCCTTTTCGTCAGGATAACCCCCACGCAAAACCAAACTCTATCATTGCGGACTTCGCCAGATTAGCGGATACAATTGAGGCAGCTTTGGAGGGCCGGCAGATCCAGCCCCTGCTGCTAGCTTAGCTCGGGCGGGTTGCTGTGCTCCAGGGAGGCAGATTAATGCGACCTTTGACCGTTGCTATTGCCGGCGCCACGGGACTCGTCGGCGGGACCATTCTTCGGGTGTTGCGCGAGCGGAGCTTCCCGGTCGGCGACCTTCGCCTGCTGGCCACCGAGCGCTCAGCGGGCAGTTGGATCGAGTGGAGCGGGGACCGCTACCGTGTCCAGATCGCAACTCCAGAAGCGTTCGCCGGAGCCGACGTGGTCTTTTTCGCCGTTGGTACGGGGGCGAGCCGGGTGCTGGTGCCTCTCGCGGTAGAGCGGGGAGCCCTGGCCGTCGACAAGAGCAATGCCTACCGCATGGACCCCGCGGTGCCACTGGTGGTGCCGGAGGTCAACGCCCACGCGATTGCCGGGCACACGGGCATCATCGCCAGCCCCAACTGCACCACGATCCAGTGCGTGGTCGCCCTCAAACCGCTGGCTGAGGCGTTCGGGCTGGCCAGGGTTTATTTCGCATCCTATCAAGCCGTATCCGGCAGCGGCCGGAGCGGCATGACCGAGCTTGAGCAGCAAAACCAGGCGTTGGTCCGCGGTGAGCAGCCGCAACCGAGTTTTTATCCGCGGCGGATCGCGGGCAACGTCATCCCGCAAATCGACAGCTTCGCGGAGGACGGGTACACGGGCGAAGAGCAAAAGATGATCGCCGAGACCCGCAAGATCCTCGAGCTGCCCGATCTGCCGGTAGCTGCCACCTGTGTGCGAGTGCCGGTGCCGGTGTCGCACGCGGTGGCGGTGTTTGTCGAGACCGAGCGGCCTGTGACTCGTGATGACGCCCGCGCCTGCCTCGCCGCCGGGGGCGGGATCCGGCTGGTTGACGATCCGGCCCACGGCGTCTACCCGACGCCGCAGGACGCTGCCGGGCGGGACGAGGTGCTCGTTGGGCGCATTAGGGCGGTCCCTGGTATGCCGCGTACGCTGGAGATGTGGGTAGTTGCCGATAACCTGCGCAAAGGCGCCGCGACCAACGCGGTGCAGATCGCCGAGTGCGCGCTGGGAGTCGAGGGCGCGGCATCCGGCGGCGGGAGGGCTTGATTTGCGACTTGTGGTCCAGAAGTTCGGCGGTACCTCGGTTTCCACCCCAGGGATGCGTTGCGAGGTCGTAGCCAGGGTCAACGAGGCCCTGTCTGCCGGCCTGAGCAGCGTGGTTGTGGTTTCCGCGATGGGGCGCCTGGGCGAGCCCTACGCCACTGATAGCCTGATAGAGTTGTCGCAGCAACAGGGCTGTGACACCACGCCGCGCGATCTGGATATGCTGCTCTCCTGTGGGGAGACAATCAGCGCCGTGATCACCGCCGGAGTGCTGCGCGCCGCCGGGATTGACTCTGTATCCCTCACTGGCTGGCAGGCAGGTATCCACACAGATGATAAGTTCTACGACGCGCAGATTGTGGCAGTCGAGCCGGACCGTGTAGTACGCCTGCTTGAGGAGGGCAAGGTAGTAGTCGTTGCCGGTTTCCAGGGCGTCAATGAGGCCGGGGACATCACTACCCTGGGCAGAGGCGGTAGCGACACCACCGCCGCGGCCCTTGGCGCAGCCCTGGCGGCAGAAGTCGTGGAGATATACACCGACGTCGATGGAGTCAAGACGGCGGATCCGCGCATCGTGCCCGAGGCCCGGACGATCGAGATCGTCGGGCACTTCGAGGTCTGCCAGATGGCCAGCGAGGGTGCCAAAGTCGTGCATCCAAGGGCGGTGGAGATAGCCATGCGATCCAACGTTCCGCTGCGGGTTAAATCAACGCGAGGCGGCGGGCCCGGCACGCTAATCGCCACCGGCCGCCGGATGGGGTGGCCGATGATCAGCGACGGGCGTCCCGTAACTGCTGTGACGCATGTGCCTGCACTGGCGCAGATCCAGGTCCGGCCGCGGTCCGGGGAGTTGTCCACCGACGTGGAGCTGCGCATCTTCGAGTGCATGGCAGAGGCTGGCATAAGCGTTGACCTGATCAACGTCTCGCCGGTCAAGGTTGGCTATACCGTATCGGAGAAGCTCGCCGACCGCGCGATCGCGACGCTTGCCCAGCTGGATTTGGATGTATCGGTCGAGACCGGCTGCGCCAAAGTGTCCGTCGTCGGATTAGGCATGCGCGGAGTGCCGGGCGTCATGGCTAGAGTCGCCCGCGCGCTGGCGAGCGCCGGCGTGCGCATCCTGCAGACCGCAGACTCGCACGCCACGATCTCGTGTCTTGTTCGGGAAAGCGATATGGAGAAGGCGATCGTCGCGCTGCACACGCAGTTCGAGTTGGCGGAGCCGGCCAAGATCAATAACGGGTTCCATAATGGCAGGCTTCCGCCCGGCGGGCGGTAGTAGAGGCAGCAACGGGCCTGCCGGCGCCGCGCCCCGTCGCCGGCAGGCCAGCAAACGAAGCCGATCCTACCCCGACGCCTCGGCTCCACTGCGCCCCGCAGAGCCCCGTCGCTCCCGCCCGTGACTACCTCCCGTGCCGACCTTGCTGGCCGGTGGCGGGGACGGCTATAATTGGTGCAGCGTGCTTCACTTTTGCCATGGTTTGGAGTGATATTTGATTGAGTCATAGTCGGCTCTCGATTTCCTTTCTCGGCGGGCTCAGCGAGATCGGCAAGAACATCATGGTGCTCGGCTACCAGGACGATCTGCTGGTTATCGACTGCGGCCTCAAGTTCCCCGAGGATGAGATGCTTGGCGTCGATGTTGTGATCCCCGACGTTACCTATCTTGTCAACAACCGCGACCGGATCCAAGGGATCTTGCTTACCCACGGTCACGAGGATCACACTGGGGCGCTGCCGTACACGCTGCCCCAGCTCGGCAAGGTCCCCGTCTATGGCTCCAAGCTGACCCTTGGGCTGTTGTCCGGCAAGTTGCGCGAGGCCTGCCCTGGGCTGGATACCGATCTGCGTCCGGTCAAGGCGGGGGATCGGATTGAGGCCGGCGTGTTTTCCGCGGAGTTCTTCCGGGTCAACCACAGCATCCCTGATTGCTTTGGGATAGCGGTGAGGACCCCGGTCGGGTTGGTCTTGCACAGCGGCGACTTCCGGTTTGACCAGACGCCTGTCGACGGCGAGATTACCGACTACCACCGGATTACCGAGTACGCCCGCGAGGGCGTCCTCGCTTTGTTGTCCGACAGCACTCACGCCGATCGCCCCGGATACACGCCTTCGGAGAAGGTTGTCGGCCGCGAGCTTGACCGGATCATCGGCGACGCCCCTGGGCGCGTGCTCGTCACGACCTTTGCCTCCAACGTGCACCGTATTCAGCAGGTGTTCAGCGCCGCGGAGCGGCACCGCCGCCGCGTTGGGGTCGTCGGTCGTTCGATGCTCAACACGGTGGATGTCGCCACGCGCCTTGGCTACCTCAACATCCCACCGGGAGTGATGGTCGGCCTCGATGAGGCGCTCAAGCTGAGGGACCGCGAGTGCGTGCTGTTGGCCAGCGGCAGCCAGGGCGAGCCGATGTCTGCTCTGACCCGTATCGCCAGGCACGAGCACCCCCGGGTTGAGATCCGGGCGCAAGACACCGTCATCCTGGCAGCGACGCCGGTGCCGGGGAATGAGCGCTCCGTCGCACGCACCATGGACGACCTCTACCGAGAGGGCGCCACCGTCATCTCTCCGCCCAACCACAAGGTCCACGTCAGCGGACACGGCAGCGAGGAGGATCTCAAGCTGCTGATCAACTTGGTGCGTCCGCAGTACTTCGTGCCCATCCACGGCGAGTACCGCAACCTCGTCCGGCACGGCGAGATCGCCGTTGAGCTGGGGGTGCCCGAGGACCATGTGTTTGTGGTCGAGACCGGCACTGTCCTGGAGTTTTCTTCATATCACGCCCGCGCGGCAGGCAAGGTGACGTCAGGCGCCGTCTTTGTTGACGGCCGGGGCGTCGGCGACGTTGGTTCCGCCGTGCTGCGCGACCGGACCCAGCTTTCGCAGGACGGGATCGTGATCATCGTCGTGACCGCCGACGTCGCCGCGGGCAAGATCCTTGCGGGCCCCGAGGTGGTCACGCGCGGTTTCGTCTACGTCCGGGAGTCCGAGGAGTTGCTGGCAGAGATCAAGCAGGCCGTCGCTCGCGGGCTCAGCGAGATCGAGGGGGGCCGCATGGACTGGCCGCTGCTTAAGTCGGTGTTGCGCGACCGGGCCGGCGACGTCATCGATCAGCGTACGGGAAGGCATCCGATGATTTTGCCCGTAATCCTGGAATGCTGACGAGCCCAAAGCCAAAGCCTAATGCAGAGGGTCCGGCGCGGCAAGCCCGCCCCGGGCCTTTTACTTAGGTCATCGGCACGCGCCCGCCAACGAGCGCCATGCCGTCGACGGCGGAGGCACGGTCAAGATGCGAAGAGGCGTAGATGAGTTAACCGGCGGCAGCGAACGCGAGCGCCGCAGACGGCGGGAGTTGCTGATGCGCCGGTACCTTGCGAGGTATATTGATCGCGAGCCAGACTCAACCGAATCCGAGCGGCGTCCCCCGCACCAACCATTACTCCCTGATGGGTCACGGATGAACGACCCCAGCCCGCCTTACCCTGAACATCCTGGCCCAGCGCCTGAGCCTGGTCCGGCGCCAGTAGTGCCGGGAGCCCATCCGCACGGGCCCGGGCAACCTTCACCCAGCACCCTGCCCGGAGCACCACCCACCGGACCCGGGCCGGGGCGCCCGGAAGGTGGCGCGGACGATGACGCGGCCGCCGTGGAGCCGGATCGGGCCTTGGACCGCTACGGCACGTTGCGCCTACCCTCGTCGGGCAAGGGTGAGACCATTCACGTGCTGACGATCATCGGACAGGTTGAGGGGCACATCGTGCTGCCGCCCCAGAACAAGACCACCAAGTACGAGCACACCATCCCGCAGCTCGTCGCCATCGAGACCAACCCGTCCATCGAAGGCCTGCTAGTGGTGCTCAACACCGTCGGAGGCGACGTCGAGGCCGGCCTGGCCCTCGCGGAGATGATCAGCAGCCTGTCCAAGCCCAAGGTATCCTTGGTAGTCGGCGGCGGGCACAGCATCGGCGTGCCTGTGGCAGTTGCGGCGGACCGGTCGTACATCACCCATACGGCAACGATGACGATTCACCCCATCAGACTGTCCGGCCTGGTCGTAGGCGTGCCCCAGACCTATGAGTACCTCGATAAGATGCAGGACCGTGTGGTCAAGTTCATCGTGAGCAACTCGCAGGTGACCGAGGAGGACTTCCGGGAGATGATGTTCCGCACAGGCGAGTTGGCGCGCGACATTGGCACCGTGTTGGTCGGCTCCGACGCCGTGCGGGTGGGGTTGATCGACGAGGTCGGCGGCGTCAGCGAAGCCATTACCCACCTGCGGGGGCTGATCGAGCAGCGGCGTCAGAAGGAGGCGACGGACTGTGTTGTGGACAACCGTGCCCATTGAAACCGTGATGGAAGGCTGGGGCAAGAAGGATCCTCAACTGCGCGAGTGCGCTCTCCCCGGCGGCGGCAGCGTGCTGGTGGATGTATCGTCAGGGGAGGAGCGGATCTTCCGGCTGCACAGCACGGATCCGCAGATGTTTTTGAAGCCGCAGTATGCGCCCGGTCAGGTCTGGTCGGCCGCGACGGCTGAGCCCGTGACCCGCGCCTGAACGCCCAGCGCGGCTTCGAGCCGGGCCTTGCCGATCAGGCAGGCCAGGGGATCTGGCTCCAGCAGGCCTCCATGGCCGCTGTGCCGCCACGCACTGTAGTGGCAGCCTCCGCCGCATAGCAATTGCGCCCAGCAATCCCGGCAGGTCTGCTTGGCGCCGACCGTCGCTCCGGCCAGCGCGGGCAGCAAAACATAGCCCTCGAGCTCGGCCACACCGCCCTGGCACCAGCCCGGCTGCCCGTCGAACTGGTGGCACGGGAAGAGCCTGCCCTGTGGATCAACGCACCCGTACCCGGCGCCGGCAGCACACCCGCTATAGCGCTTGGGGGCACAGGCGGGCTGCTTGGTGTTGAGCTCATAGTGGAAGAACCGTAGCCGCCCCTCTGTCACCATCTCCGCGATGCGCGCGTAGGAGTCGCGGATCGCGGGCAGATGGCTGGGAAGCAGGCGGTATAGCGCCTTATCATCGGGTCCCGTGGTTACGGGCTCCATCGATATCTGGTCCATGCCCAGCTCTCGGAGGTGCTGCACATCCCGCCAGAAGTCGAGATTGTGCGCGGTATAGGTGCCACGGATCCACAGCGGACCGCTCTCCAGTGGGCGATCTGGACGCAACGCCGCCTGGCTTACCGAAGCAACGGCGCCGGGCAGGGAACTGCTGTACTTGTCCGTGGCAGCTGCGGCATGAGCGCCGGTTTGCCGGAGCGCCTCTTGCAGCAGCCTGGCCCCGCGGAGGGCCCTAGCGTAACTAGGGCCCCCGGACCGGTCGCGCCGCAAGCGGTCGTGGGTCTCCGGGCGGCCGTCGATTGAGACGATCACGGTGGATATGTTGGCGGCGCAGAAGTGGGCCCGATGGTCATCGAGCGCACAGCCGTTGGTGGTCAGAGTAAACAGGATTTGCTTCCCCAAAGCTGCGGCTCGCTCCCGGCCGTAGTCGACGGTCCCGACGACCGTGTCCCAAGCCAGCAGAGGCTCTCCGCCGAAGAAGTCCACGCTGACGGTACGCCCGGGTGGTGAGTTGCCAAGCAGGAAGTCCAGCGCCGCCTGAGCGGTCTCGAGCGGCATTATGGCTGGGGTAGGGGAGGCGTTACCCGGCTCACCCTCCCGTCCGTACTCCCCTGCGCCGGCGAAGCAGTAGGCGCAGGCCAAATCGCACGCATGCGCCACGTTGAGGCATAGTGAGTGCAGTCCGGCCGCGCCGAGAGGCGAGTCAGAGGCGGTGGGGTACTGAGGTGCGCGGAACAGACCCAGCTGGTGCAGTTGCGCCAGGCCGGGCGGGTCCTGCAGCTCGCCGGAGCCGCCGCGCCCCTGGCCTCCCGTATCTGTGCCCTGGTTGCGCGGGGCCAGGAACTGCTTCCATTGACGGAAAGGACCCTCGCCCAGGCGGACGAGGGCTCCGGTTGCTCCGTCGTATAGCAGGCACTGGTCCTGCGAGCGGAACAGGTGAACGAGTTGATAGCTCAGCCGGGCTACTCCGTCTCTGCCGGCTCTGCCGGACACGGCTGGTTGCCCACAGTGCAGGAAGTCTTACAGGCCGACTGGCAGGAAGCGCTGCACGCGCTGCAATCTGCGCCGGCAGGGATCTCCGCCGCAACCGGCCGGATGATCAGCTCAAACGCCGGAGAGCTTGACTTTGGCTTGGCCTCGCTCATCAGGGTCACTCCTTTGGCTCGGACTACAACACTCAACACTATAACGCAGGCGTCCCGCGGGGGGCAATGAACAGCGGCAACACGGCATAGACGGCCGCCGCTCTGACCAGGTGCTCGATGCTGACCTGGTCGATGACCGTGTGGGCGTGGTGCTCTTCGCCTGGGCCGAAGCCGATGGTCGGGACCCCCAGGCGGCCCATGGTCATCACGCCGTCGGTGGCAAACTCCCACCGGCCGACGGCCGGCGCCGTGCCGAGCGTTGCGGTTACGGCCCGGATCCCCGCCTCAACCAGCGGGTGACTCGCATTGACCTCCCATGCCGGGTACTCCTTGGGCACAACCTTGGTCAGCCCGGTGTAGCTTGGCTCAGTGTACTCAACCAGGCGGATGGCCGGCTCCTTGACACCCGCGGCAAGCGCCGCGGCCGAGATCTCGGCTGCGATGCCCGTTGCGGTTTCGCCGGGAATGGTGCGCCGGTCCACCGTAGCGCGCGCAACCTCGGGGATGACGTTGGGCGAGCCGGATGCCGCTCCGAACGCCGTAACCGCCAGGCTGGCCGGGCCGAGAAAGTCGTGCTGCGGCAATGAGCTAGATTGACCTCTCAGCTCACCAACCCAGGCCGCCAGATCGTAGATCGCGTTGTGGCCGCGCCAGGGGGACGAGCCGTGACATGCCACTCCCCGCGCCGTCAGCTCAAACTCCGCGCGCCCGCGGTGCCCTCGCGCGAGGTTGAGCGCGGTGCACTCCCCGAGCACAACAGCGTCGGCCTGGATCGCTCCGCTGGAGATTGCCTCGCCGATCGCCCAGCCCTCGGAGACCTCCTCCTCGACGACGCCGATGAGCTGTAGACGGAACCCGCCGCCCTCGTCAAGGCCCAGCTCGCGGATAATGCGCATGGCGGTGAGCATCGACGCGAGCGCGCCCTTGTTGTCGGAGGCGCCGCGTCCCCACACCGCACCGTCCGCGACCTTGCCCGCATAGGGGTCGTGCGGCCAGGCCGAAAGGTCGCCGGGGCCCACCGTGTCCATGTGCGCGTCGTACACCAACGCGTACGGACCGCTGCCAAGCTCGGTGATGAAGTTGCCGCACCTGTCCACCCGGGCCGGCAGGTCGAGAGCGCGGCACTCGGCGACGAGTCGCGACACCAGCCGGCCCTCATTGCAGCTCACGCTGGGGATGGCGATCAGCTCGCGCAGCAGGTCGACCACGTAGGACTCGTACTCCCGCGCCTTGGCAAGGCAGGCCCGAGCGGCATCTCCCGCGCCGGTCAGAGCCCCAGTCGTCAGAGACGGATTGCCATCACGCACTCGCTATCCCCCCGCAGTACCGATTTGACCACATCAACCCTCACCGGGCTCCCAAGCACCTGCTCAAAGAACTGCCGGTAGTAGCCGGCCCCGCACAGGCAGAAGGTCGCCGAGATCTGGTCCCGAGTCCCCTTGGCCCACCCGCAGTGGCAGGCGTGCATGACGAAGCCGTCCGTCCCGGGGTCTGCAGCGCCGGGATGAGAGTGGTGCTTGGCCACATAGATGACCCCGTCGCGATACTCGGCCTCCCGGTCGGGCAGGAACCCGGCCTCTATCGCCCGGTGCAGAAAGTCCCCGATGCCGGCGCATTGCCGGAAGAGCTTCCGGGCTCCGGCGATGCGCGCCTTACTGTAGGGACATGCGCAGGCCTCCATTATCATGCCCCTGGTCTCGCCGTCCGCCGGAGTCGAGGCATCGAGCCTGTCTATGACCGCCTTGGCCCACCTGGCCCGGACGGTCGGCGCCGAGGCAGAGTCGATCCCCTCGCCGCCGGCCAGGATGGCCTCACAGGCGTCCGGGCCTAAATGCTGGGTCACGCTGTGGGCGAGCCGCTCCTTCCAGGGCCGCCGCCGCAGCTTGGCCCGCAGGTCGTCCGCTGCCGCCACCGGGCCTACCACCGGACCTACCACCGGACCTACCACTCACGTGCCAGGAACACCGTCATGCAGTGCAACGCTCCCCGGCCCTTGCGCAGCTCGCTGACATCGGCCTCGATAACCTCGACCCCGTTGGCCTCCAGCAGCCGCTTGGTCTTGGTGTTGCCCTTGACGGCGACGACCTTGCGCGGGGCGACCGTCACGAAGTTGATCGCGCTGTTGTCCTTGAGCTCCTCGATCGACGGCACGGTCAGCACCTTGTAGCCGCGATCGGTCAAGGCCTGCCAGACGTCATGCGGCACCTGCCAGGGGAAGATGATGGCCAGATCGCGGTCGATGATGTTGATAAAACCATCGATATGCGCGTGGCCATACGGGATCTGGAACGGGATGAAGTTGCGTACTCCCATCGCGGCAAGGGTCTCCTCGACCTGGCGGCGGCCCTCGGCGTTGCACCGGTTGCCCGTGCCGATGATCACGGTCTCCCGGTCAACCCACGCGGCGCACGCGCCCTCGAACACCCCGGTGCCGCTGATGGTGCGGACGATCGGCACGCCCAGGCCGGCCAAAGCGCGTGCCACGTACATCTCCTCGCCGCGCCGCACGTCCATGGCCTGGCGAGCCAGGATCGCTCCTTCCGGCGTCATGAACACGTTGTCCCTCATAAACAGCGCGTTAGGCCGGTCCCGGCGCATCTCGGTCACGTAGTGGACCTCAGCCCCGCAATCTCGGTAGATCTGCGCCAAGGCGTCGTGCTGCCCGCGGGCCAGGACGGGGTCCATAACCGCCGCGAACCGCCAGTGATGGGGATCGGTCATCTCCTCGATCTCAGGTCCCGGCCGCCGCATCAGGACGGCGCGCAGCGGGCCGCACTCTGAGGCGCAGCCCCACTTACCGCCCCAGTAGTGCGGCAGATCCTCAGCCAACGTGGTCGCCAGGGCAGGCCAGAACTCCTCTTGCTCCTCGTACTCCTCCGCGTAACTCGCTCGCTTGGTCTCCTCGGTCACGGCAAAGCCCCCCAATCATCAGCCATCATAATCAACCCGATAGCCTCTCCCAGGCGTGGTGCGACTTGTGATACGGTCAGGGAAAGCCCAGATGCTCTGAGATTCTCCCGGTCAGATGCCACTCCTCCCGCGCGGGGGCGGCGGACCAGTTTGCCCTGGCTGCCGGAGTTGGCTAGAATGCGAATGCGAGTGCAGGTCGGCACAACAGCGAGTGAGGTGGACAGAGTGCTCAGCTACGGACAGGCGATACTGCTGGGAGCTATCCAGGGGCTGACGGAGTTTCTGCCGGTTAGTTCCTCCGGTCACCTGGTGCTCGGCCAGGCGCTGCTCGGTCTGGATATGCCCGGGCTGACCCTGGAGATCATGCTGCATGTCGGCACCGCCCTCGCGGTTGCTCTGGTCTTCCGCGCCGATATCCTGCGTATGCTAAGCGCGGTCGCCGGATGGCGCCGCAATGATCCCGACTTCCGTCTGTTCTGGCTGCTCGTCCTGGGCAGCGTACCGGCCGCACTCGTTGCCGTCTTCCTCGGTGAGCTGGTCGAGCAGCGGCTGGCTTCCCCCCGTATCGCCGCGAGCCTACTGCTGGTGACCGCCGTGCTGCTGCTGTTTGGGCCACCCAGGGCAGCCCTGCCGGAGCGCTCGCGCCGCGATCGCCGCCAGCGTCAGCGCCAAGGGCGAGCCAGCGCCAGGGAAGCGTGGTTGACCGCGCCGGGTGCCGCCGCCCGCGGTCTGTGGGTCGGAGTCGCACAGGCAGTGGCGATCCTGCCGGGCATCTCGCGCTCCGGCTCTTCCTTGGTGGCAGGGATGCGGGCCGGGATCCCTCGCCAGGAAGCCGCCAGGTTCTCGCTCCTGCTCTCGCTGCCGGTCATCTTCGGCGGCGCAGCCGGCGACATCTACAAGCTGGTCAGAGCCGGCGACGCAGGGCTCAGCGCGCTGCCCTGGGGGCCGTTACTTGCCGGCGTGGGAGTCGCGTTTGTGGCGGGCCTGTTCGCGATCCGCGGCCTCCTGCTGGCCGTGCAGCGGGCCAGGTTGAGCTGGTTTGGCGTGTACTGCGCGGTGGCCGGCGTCGTCGCCTTGTTGCGCCTCTAAGGCTGCGCCCCGGGTATGGCCCGGGGCAGCCACAGGCCCTGATTCGAGGGATTGTGGCCTGCTATCGCGAAGTCCACCGCGAGGTGATCAGTTGGCCAAGTACCGTCGCAAGAAGGCTAGCGGCCAGGATCGTCGGGGCTGGTGCGAGCTGTGGGGCGTGCTCTTGCTCGTCTTTGCCGCCCTGTGCTTCATGGCGGTGTACAGCGACGCCGCAGGCGCCGTCGGCAGGTGGCTCAGCGCCCTGCTGCGCCCGGTGCTGGGCCGCGGAGCGCTCTTCTTTTGGGTTTTACCTGCGGCTGCCGGGGGCTACCTTGCCGCTACCGGTAAGCCGATCCCAGCCGATTCCCGCCTAGCCGGCGTGGTCCTCGCATGGCTGTTGGCGCAGATCGCCCTGCATTTTCCCGCACCTGCGGGCGCCGAGATGCGCCCCGAGGTGATATTGACCTACGGCGGCTGGGTTGGCGCTGTGGCTGGCCACCTGCTCCTGCTCGGCTTCGGGCGGCAGGGAAGGGCTGTTGTGCTCATTGGTTTGGCCCTCGCCTCTGGCCTCGCCATCACGCGTGTATCGGTGGGCCGCGCCATCGGGCTGGGATTGGGCGGCCTGCGCTGGCTGGCGACGACGTTGGTCAGGCAGGTGCGGGAGCTGTTCGCAGGGGCGCGTAGCGTCTCTCCGGGCTCGGCCCGGCCCGCATCTTTCAAGGAAACCGCGGACGGCCGCCTGGTGCGCGCTGATCGTCCCGCCGGCGGCAAACGGGGCCGTTCTGCCGCAGATACCGGCGATGACCTCGAGCCCGAGATAGGGACTGCTCCTGATCCCGGCCCCAAGGGCAAGGCCGCTCCGGGCGCGGCCGGCGCGGAGAGCTCCGCTGCGGGCCTGCCGGGTACAGCGTCAGCAGCGGTCACACCCGCCGGTGGGCCGGGCGGCGCCGCTCCTGGAGCTCCAGGGGCATCGCCGCCGGATGGCGCGGGCCCTCCGGGCGGATCGCGCTCCGGCGGCGCGGTCGCGGACGGGGTGCTATCTGTTCCGCCGTTCGGGGGGAGCTCAAGCTCTGCCGCGGCATATACGGTCGTCCGTCCTTACCAGTTGCCGCCGCTGACGCTGCTGCGCAAGGGCTCCAGGCAGCGGCCGGGCCGGGCGGCGCAGGACGCTGAGTCGCGGGCCCGCCTCCTCGAAGATACCTTTGCGTCATTCGGCGTCGGGGTCAAGGTGATGGAGATCAATCCGGGGCCGACGGTCACCCGCTTTGAGGTCCGCCCGGCTCCCGGCGTCAAGGTTTCTAAGATCGAGTCCCTGGCGGACGATATCGCCCTTAGCTTGGCGGCGGCGGATGTGCGCATCGCGCCGATCCCCGGCAAGGGCCTGATCGGGATCGAGGTGCCAAACACTGAGGTATCCGTGGTCCACCTGCGCGAGGTCCTGGAGTCCGCGGAGTTTGGCCGTCACTCCTCGCGGCTCGCCTTTGCCGTGGGCAAGGACATTGCGGGCCAGGTCATCCTGGCCGACCTGGAGCGGCTCCTGCACCTGCTGATCGCCGGCGCGACCGGCTCGGGCAAGAGTGTCTGCCTCAACGCGCTGATCGCCAGCATCCTCTTCAAGGCCCGCCCGGATGAGGTCAAGTTGCTGCTGATCGATCCCAAGGTGGTCGAGCTGCAGGTCTATGACGGGATCCCGCATCTCCTGGCTCCGGTGATCAACGATCCCAAGAAGGCCGCCCAGATCCTGCGTTGGGCCGTCAAGGAGATGCTCGACCGTTACTACCGCTTCTCTGAGGTCGGCGTCCGCAACATCGGCGACTACAACCGGTTGATGGACCAGCGGCAGGGAGACCTGCTGGACTGGGACGGCTCGCTAGAGACGCCGGGAGGGGATCCGGATGCGGCGGGTCCGGTTTCGCCAGCCCGTATGCCCGGTCCGTTGGCCCGCGCCGGAGCCTCGCCCGAGCCCGGCAATCCGCTGCCGCACATCGTGATCGTCATCGACGAGCTGGCCGACCTGATGATGGTCGCCCCGGTTGAGGTCGAGGACTCGATCTGGCGGCTGGCGCAGATGGCTCGTGCAGCAGGCATCCACCTTGTGGTGGCGACCCAGCGGCCCTCGGTGAACGTGATCACGGGCGTAATCAAGGCCAATATCCCGTCGCGCATCGCCTTTGCCGTGGCATCACAGGTCGACTCCCGGACCATCCTCGATATGGCCGGCGCCGAGAAGCTCCTCGGCCGCGGCGACATGTTGTTCTATCCGATCGGCGCGTCCAAGCCGATGCGGGCCCAGGGAGCGCTGATCACCGACCGTGAGGTCGAGGAGTTGGTCCGCTACGTCAAGCAGCAGGCCGACCCCAACTACATGGAGAGCTTCCCGGTCCCCGACCAGCTGGAGCAGGACTCGTCCCGCGAGCTCGACCCCAAATGGGGTGACGCGCTGCGCGTGGTGTTCGAGAACGGCCAGGCCTCCACATCCATGTTGCAGCGGCGCCTCCGGATCGGCTACACCAGGGCCGCGCGCATCGTGGACATCATGGAGGAGATGGGCATCGTCGCAAAATCGGACGGGGTGAAACCTCGGGACGTCCTGATGAGTATGGACCAGTACGTGGAGCGGCACGGTCCCCTGGATGACCCGGACCGCGACCGCCTCTAAGCTTCATTACCGTATGGTTAGCCGTTAAGCGGGTCCCGCTCAGGGGATACTTGGGCTGGGGTCCGGAGGGGGAGGGATACAAGCGATTTGCATAATCGAGGCGCAACGTTCTTTACTATAGCTCTTGGCCTGGTGGCCGCATTGCTGATGCTTGTGTTGTTTGGCTCAGGCTTCTACACCGACTATCTCTGGTTTGCCAACCTTGGGCTGGGCTCGGTGATCATGACCGGCATTTTGGCCCGCTGGGCCGTGGGGATCATCTCGGGCTTGCTCCTGGCGCTGTTCTTGTGGGCCAACCTGAGGTTGGCCATGGCCGGCCGCGCCGGGGCGCTGCCGGGGATCATCGAGTTGCCGATCGGGCCGATGATTGCCCCGCGCCGGATCCAGCGCTATCTCATCTGGGGATGCCTGGTCATCGGCGGCTTCATCGGACTCAACATGGCTGCCAACTGGCTGCCCATTCTGCGCTGGGTCAACCAGGCGCAGTTTGGCATCGCCGATCCGATCTTCGGGCGCGACGCAGCTCACTACGTCTTCACCGTTCCGATGATGTCGCTGTTGTACCAGTACCTGATGTCCGGCCTCGTGCTGTCCACCATCGGCGTGCTGCTGATCTATGTCGTCACCGGCGACGTCAACTTCGACGTCCGGCGCGTGCGGCTCTCCAGCAAGTCCCGTGCGCACGTCTCGGTGCTGATCGGCCTAATCTTCGCAGCCAAGGCGATCGGGTACCGGGTCAATCTCTACCAGTTGCTCTACTCGCCCCGCGGACAGGTCTTTGGCGCGAGCTACACCGATGTCCACGCTGAGGCCATCGCCCTTAGGATGCTGTTCTGGATAACGCTCGGCGTCGCCGCGCTGCTGGTGATCAACCTGCGGCTGCGCCGGACCAACCTGATCTTCATCGGCGCTGGGTTAATGATCGCGGTGTCGTTCATCCTCGGCACCCTTTACCCAACGTTCGTGCAGCAGTTCACCGTTGAGCCGGATGAGCTCAACAAGGAGCGGACCTACATCGGGCACAACATCGCCTTTACCCGTCAAGCCTGGGACCTCGAGGATATCGAGGAGATCCCATACCCGATCACCGGCGAGCTCACGTTGGCTGATATCAATCGCAACCGCGACACCATCGACAACATCAGGCTCTGGGACTACCGGCCGTTGACGGCGACCTACGCGCAGTTGCAGGAGATCCGGCTCTACTACTCCTTCAGGGACGCGGACGTGGACCGTTACCGGTTTGGCGATGAGTACCGCCAGGTATCGTTGGCGGTGCGTGAGCTCGACACAGATCGGTTGCCGGAGCGGACCTGGATCAACCAGCACCTCGTGTTCACGCACGGCTACGGCATCGTGATGAGCCCGGTCAACCGCGCGACTCCCGAGGGGTTGCCGGAGCTCTGGATCCGCGATGTGCCGCCGGTTATCTCAGGCCCGCCGGCTCAGGCCGGGATCAATGTTGACAGGGCGCGCACCTACTACGGTGAGCTGACCCGCAATTACGCTATCGTCAACACCAAGCAGCCGGAGTTTGACTATCCGGTGGGCGACACTAACGCCTCTATCCACTACGACGGCCGGGGCGGGGTGCAGCTCTCGTCGCCGCTGGTCCGGCTGGCCTTTGCCCTGCGGATGCGTAGCTACCAGATATTTCTGGCCGATGCGATCACGTCAGAGTCACGGATCATGTTCTACCGCAACATCAACGACCGGGTGCGCCGGATCGCCCCGTGGCTGATCTACGACCGCGACCCGTATCCGGTGCTGATGGATGGCAAGATCTACTGGATCATCGACGCCTACACGCATACGGCTGGCTACCCGTACTCCGAGCCGCTGCCCGCTGTGCGCGCCAACTATGTGCGCAACTCGGTCAAGGTCGTGATCGACGCCTACGAGGGCGATACCCACTTCTACATGTTCGACCCGGACGACCCATTGGTCCGTACGTACAGCGGCATCTTCCGCGAGCTCTTCCGGCCGATGTCCGAGATGCCGGAGGGGCTCCTGGGCCATCTCCGGTACCCGATTGACCTGTTTAACTGGCAGTCACAGATGTACCTCAACTATCACATGCGGGATCCAGTGGTCTTTTACAACAAGGAAGACGTCTGGACGATCCCGGTTGAGACCTACCAGGCCCGCAGCCAGCCTGTCGAGCCGTACTACCTGATCATGCGCCTGCCCGGCGGCGAGCAGCCCGAGTTTGTGCTCCTGACGCCGTTTACTCCCCGCGGGCGCAACAACATGATCGCGTGGTTGGCTGCACGCTCGGACGGCGATGCCTACGGGCAGCGGGTTCTGTACCAGTTCCCCAAGCAGGAGCTGGTGTACGGCCCGGCTCAGATCGAGTCCCGGATCGACCAGGACACCGAGATCTCGCGCGACTTGACCCTGTGGGGTCAGCAGGGCTCGGAGGTTATCCGCGGTCACTTGCTGGTCATCCCGCTCAACGGGCAGTTGCTGTACGTGGAGCCGATCTATCTACAGGCTCAGACCACCCGCCTGCCCGAGATGAAGCGAGTGGTTGCGGCCTACCGCGACCGCATCGTGATGGCCGAAACCCTCGACGGCGCCCTCCGGCAGCTGTTCGGTGAAGGCACCGGCCCGCCGCCTCCGGGGGAGGGGGCCACCGTGGCGGAGCTGATCGCTCGCGCCAGCAGCCTCTTCGAGCAGGCGGAGCAAGCTCAGCGCCAGGGCAACTGGGCCGAGTACGGCCGTCTGCAGAACGAGCTTAGGCAGGTGCTGCGCGACCTTCAGGCCAGATCGGGCGAATAGCCCAACGGATGATCATAAACCCTCCTGTCCACCGGCTGTGGGCAGGAGGGTTTATGCTTTGCCGCAGCTAAGAAGGCTAACACAATTGACCCCGCTTGACGGACGCCCGGCGCGGTGGTTTGACGGAGGATGACTATGGCCGGAGCACCTCTCCCAGTTGCCAAGCTGGTTATCGTAGCCTCGCGAATGTGGGACGGCAGATCCGATGCTTCGAACGCTCCGGGGTGGGTGGCAATCGCCGCCGGCCGGATTAGCGCGTGCGGAGAGGGGCCGGTGCCCAAGGCCTATGCCGGCTGGCCCGCGGTGCCGCTAGGCGAGGTGACCCTCCTGCCGGGAGTCGTGGACGCCCATGTTCACCTCTGCCTCGGCGCGGAGCCGGATCCTGTGTCGGCCATGGCACGCGAGCCGGCCGCACTTACCGTCTTGCGGGCCGCAGCCCGGGCGCGGCGGACCCTGTCGGCTGGCGTGACCACGGCCCGTGACTGCGGCGGCCGGGATTGGGTCGACATCGCTTTGCGCGACGCCATTCGCGGCGGTGAGATGCCCGGCCCACGGTTGGTGGTGGCCGGCCAGGCGATTTGCATCACCGGTGGCCAGGGGTGGCCGATGGGCCGCGAGGCCGATGGCATCGACGATTGCCGGCGCGCCGCGCGCGAGCAGTTACGGGCAGGCGCCGATTTCATCAAGTTGATGGCGACCGGAGGGGTACTGACCCCCGGAAGCGAGCCGGGCACCCCGCAGATGGATCTGGAGGAGCTTTCGGCTGCGGCCGCCGAGGCACGCAAGGCCGGCCGGTCGAGCGCTGCGCACGCCCAGGGCGCATCCGGCACCCGGCAGGCGGTGTTGGCGGGCGTGCGCTCCATCGAGCACGGCGTTGCTCTGCCCGATGAGATTATCGAGCTGATGCGGCAGAGAGACGTCTACCTGGTACCGACGCTAAGCGCTCCGGCGCGCATCCTTAAGGCTGGTACGGCGGCGGGTATCCCGGCCGCGATTGTCGATAAGACTCGCCGGGTGACCGAGACGCACCTGGACAGCTTCCGGCGGGCGGTCGCCGGCGGAGTTAGGATAGCGATGGGCACCGACGCGGGAACTCCGCACAATGAGCACGGTCAAAACCTAGAAGAGCTACGACTGATGGTCGATGCGGGGATGAGGCCGGCCGATGCATGGCGGGCAGCCACCTCAGGTGGCGCCGGACTGCTGGGACTGCTCGATGAGATAGGTACGATCGAAAGCGGCAAGCGCGCCGACCTGATTGCGGTGACTGGTGATGCGCTGGCCGACCTTCGTGATCTTCCGGGTCGCACCGTCTGGGTGATGCAGGGTGGGGCGATCGTCAAAGACCAACTGGTAGGGGGCGTAGGCGGATGATGCATGACCTTAGGCGGGTCCGGGTAGCTCAGCTGTCGAGCTACGAGGGCCAGCATGTGCGCTTGGGCGGGTGGCTCTACAATCGCAGGTCGGGCGGCAAGATCGTCTTCCTGATCTTGCGCGACGGTAGCGGATTGGTGCAGTGCGTGGGTACTGCGGCCGACCTTGGACGGGACCAGCTAGATGCACTGGACAAGCTGCCCCAGGAGAGCTCGCTGTGGGTGTCGGGCACGGTGCGCGAGGATCCGCGGGCGCCGGGCGGCTATGAGCTGACCATGACCGGCTGGGAGCTGATCCAGGAGGCGGCAGCGGACTACCCGCTGGCCCTCAAAGAACACGGCGTGGAGTTCCTGATGGATCACCGCCACCTGTGGTTGCGCACACCTCGCCAGGCTGCGATCATGCGGGTCCGGGCCGAGGTGATCAGCGCCATCCGTGAGCACCTCGATGGCAACGGATTCGTGCTGGTGGACTCACCCGTCCTGACCCCCGCCGCCTGCGAGGGCACAAGTACCCTTTTCGGTACCGACTACTTCGGAGAGCAGGCATACCTGACGCAGTCGGGCCAGCTGTACAACGAGGCAGCGGCTATGGCGTTGGGGATGGTCTACTGCTTCGGCCCGGCGTTTCGGGCAGAGAAGTCCAAGACGCGCCGCCACCTGATTGAGTTCTGGATGGTCGAGCCGGAGATGGCGTTTGTCGAGCATGCGGAGAACATCGAGATCCAGGAGCAGCTGATCGCGGCCATCGTGGACCGGGTGCTGACCAGGCGCGCCCCGGAGCTGCAGCTGCTCGAGCGCGATACCACGTTGCTGCGCAACATGGTGCCGCCGTTCCCGCGGGTGACGTACGACGATGCGCTGGCGATCCTGGAGCGCAAGGGACTCGAGCTGCCTTGGGGCGAGGACCTGGGCTCGCCGCATGAGACGGCCCTCGCGGAGGAGTTCGACCGCCCAGTGTTCGTCACGCACTACCCGGCCAAGTGCAAGGCATTCTATATGCAGCCCCACCCAGACCGGCCTGAGGTCGTCCTCTGCGACGATCTGCTGGCGCCGGAGGGGTACGGTGAGATCATCGGCGGCAGCCAGCGCATTCACGACCCGGCTTTGATGGAGCAGAGAGTGCGCGAGATCGGTCTGCCAGTCGAGTCGTACCAGTGGTATATGGACTTGCGGCGCTATGGTTCGGTGCCTCATTCAGGTTTCGGTCTCGGCATAGAGAGGACCGTGGCCTGGTTGTGCAAGCTGCCGCACGTGCGGGAGACGGTACCCTTCCCGCGGTTGCTCAACCGGATCTACCCTTAAGGCATGGAGGGCTGGCAATGACCACCGGGACCGACGCCGAAGGCCAAACCACCGCCGGAGCCAACGGCGGTCTGCTGGGTGTGGGCCAACGCCTCCGCATGCGGCGTGAGCAGCTCGGCTTGAGCCTCCGCGATATCGAGGATAGCACCAAGATACGGGTTCGCTACCTGGAGGCGATCGAGTCAGGAGAGGTCGGCGCCTTGCCGGGCATTGTGTACGCGACGGGCTTTGTGCGCTCTTACGGCGACGCCGTGGGTCTCGACGGTGCGGTCTTGGCGGCTGACTTCCGCCGGGCAGCCGAGGGACGCTCGCGGGCCAAGGCGGACGCTGCGGCCGCGGCGAAGTCTCGCCCAGCGCCCCCGCCTAGGCCGGCTGGGGAGCAGGTAGCGGCCAAAGAAGTCCAAGGCAGCAAGACTCCCGCAGGTGCGGCCGGAGCGGGCGCGCCGCCCCCAAAGCACGCTGCCACCGCTGTTCCGCCGCCGCCACCCCCGGCCGCACCTCCCAAGGACCCACAGCCGCGGGTGGACATGCGACCCCTCGAAGTGCCGATGGCGGTGCCGCAGTCGGCGCTACCCGAGGGGCGTCGCCGCAGGGCAGGCGCGCGCACCGCGCCACAGCGCTCGGCGTGGCGGCCGTGGTTGACGGTACTGATCCTGCTTGCCGTGGCCCTCGGAGCGTACGTGTTGCACGCGGCTTTGCAGGAGCCTGATCCCGGTGGCGGCATCGGTGACCCGGGTCACGGGCAGCAGCCCCCGGGCGGTACGGAGCCGCCTCCCGACCCGCCACCGCCTGTATTCGGCCGGGATCGGATCGCCGTCCTAACCGGAGACGCCGGAGAGCTGCTTATCCAGGTCGATTGGGAGGCTCTTGAGGTGACTCTGCTATGCGGCCAACGTGTCTGGCTGCGCGCCGATACCGATGGCGAGCGCGTTGTCGACGGCACCCGCGAGCAAGGGGCTGAGATCAAGCTGACGGCCAGCGAGCGGATTGAGATTAGATTGGGCCGCGCGTTGCCCACGACCATCAACGTGATGGGCGTCGATCTCGGCTCGGCGGGCCCGCAGGACGATGCGCGGACGGTGATCGTGACCCGCCGCCAGTAGGTGAGAGGTACGCTACGCCGGCAATCCCGGGTGCACCGCATAGTGCGTTCGGGCTTGACGCAAAGCTAGACCCGGGTGATAAACGCTGAGGTACCTGTTCCTGTTGCTGCTAACCTGCATACTAGCCGCCGGCCCTGCACTGGGACCGGCGGCGCTTTGTGACTTTGCGATGGCTGCGGGCGAGCCGCCGACCGTGCTCGCCGGTGGGCAGGCAGGTCCGCGGCTGAGCGCGGATGCGGCAGTGCTGTACGATCTCGACAGCCGGCAGGTCCTCGTGGACAAGCGCGCGTTTGTATCAATGGCTCCGGCAAGCACGACCAAGATCCTCACCTGCCTGGTTGTGTTGGAGAACGCCAGCTTGGACGAGATCGTCGAGGTAACGCCCAACGCAGCGCGGGTCAGCGGGGCCCGCATCGGGATCCGCGCCGGCCAGCGGATCACGGTGGAGGAGCTGCTATACGGGCTGATGCTTCACTCCGGCAACGATGCCGCCATCGCCCTGGCCGAGCACGTCGGCGGCAGCGTGTCCGGTTTTGCCGAGCTCATGAACGCACGGGCCCGCCAGCTGGGGGCCTTGGCGACCAACTTCGTCAATCCCCATGGGCTTACGGCGCCCGGTCATCGGACCACTGCGCTGGATCTGGCCATCATTGCCGCGGCTGCGTTGGAACACCCGCAGTTTCGGGAGCTGGTTTCATGCCGGGAGCGAGAGATCGGCAGTCTCGACCCAGCATGGACCAAGCTCGTGCGCAACACCAACCAGTTGCTGTGGAGCTACGAAGGCGCGGACGGCATCAAGACCGGCACGACCAGAGAGGCCGGGCTGTGCCTCGTTGCCAGCGCGACGCGTGAGGGCCGCCGTCTGGTTGCTGTCGTGCTGCATTCGGGCGACCGCTGGGGTGACGGCGCACGCCTCCTGTCGCACGGGTTCGAGAGCACCGCTTTGACGGTACTCGGGCGGCAGGGAGAGGTTGCCCTGGCCATCTCGGTGCGGGATCCGGTCGCCCCCTTCTGGTGGCGCGCCCCAGTCTATGTCCCCCTTAAGCTACGCTTTGGCCGGACGCTGGCCTATGCCGCGCCAGGTCCGGAGCAGCCGCGGCTGGAGGTGACCTACAGCATCGCCGACGAGCTCACGCTGCCGGTGGGCGCGGGCCAAGTAGTGGGGGTAGCTCTGGCCCATCACGAGGGGCGGCTGGTCGCGTCGGTGCCGCTGGTGGTCGCCGAGGCCGTGCCTCAGGGCGTTCTCTACGCCGCGGGCTCCGCATTGCTGGGCCGGGTGGCGCGGTGGTTTCTACAGCAGGGGCTGCGCTAGCCTGGCGCGAAGTGGCCTCGCGGAGGCGATAGCATGCTAGGTGCGCAACAGATCCTGCTGGCCGACGACGATCCGGACGCGAGAGAGCTGTTTGTGCGCTGGCTGCGGGCCGAGGGCTACAACGTGCGGGCCGTCGCGGACGGCACGGCTTGCCTGCGTGAGTTCCGGAGCCAGGCCTCAGACCTCGTGGTTCTCGACCTCAAGATGCCGCCGGGCACCTGGGGAGGTTACGATACGCTCCTGCGCCTGCGGGAGGCAGACCCTCAGCTGCCGGTAATCGTGGTTTCCAACAAAGCCGATATCCGCCGCGCCGTGGACTCAGTGCGGGCAGGGGCATACGACTTCATTGACAAGGCTGCGGCGGGCGATGAGTTGGTGGTTGCGGTCGCCAACGCCTTGCGGATGCGGCACCTCGAGCACCGGACCAGGATCTTGGAAGAGGAAACCCGCCTGATCCGCCGCGATGCCGAGACCGAGTTCGCCGGCCACCGCATGGTGCGCGACTCCGAGGTCATGCGCGAGCTCTGGTCGCTCGTCACGCGGGTGGCGCCGACCGATGCCACGGTGACCATTCTCGGCGAAACCGGCACCGGCAAGGAGCTCATCGCCAGCGCGGTCCACTACCTCAGCGCCAAGCGCGAGGGCCCGCTGATCCGGGTCAACTGCGCCGCCCTCCCGGAGAGCCTGCTCGAGGACGAGTTGTTCGGTCACGAGAAGGGGGCCTTCACCGGTGCCCACGCGCGCCGCGAGGGGCGCTTCGAGTTGGCCGACGGGGGAACGATCTTTCTCGACGAGATCGGCGACATGAGCCCGGCAACGCAGGCCAAGGTGCTGCGAGTCCTCGAGCAACGCGAGTTTGAGCGCGTCGGCGGTACCCGGACTATCAAGGTCGATGTGCGGGTGATCGCCGCGACCAACCGCGACCTGGAGGCCATGATCGGGCAGGGGACTTTCCGGGAGGACCTGTACTGGCGCATCGGCGACGTCATTCTGCGGGTGCCGCCGTTACGGGAGCGCCGCGAGGACATCCCCGGGCTCGTGGCGGCGATCACGGCCGAGCTGGGCGAGGCCTACCCCGGCCGGCGCCTGTCTCCGGACGCCATGACCGCTTTGCTCCGGCACGGGTGGCCCGGCAACATCCGGGAGCTCAAGTCGGTGCTCAAATCGGCCGCCATCTTCGCCGGAGGGCCCGAGATAGGACTCTCCGATTTGCCGGCGCAACTCCGCGGCAAGCCTTAGCGGCGCTCGGCGGCACGATAATTGCTACCGTAGGGGGCCATCTAGCCGCGGATGGGCCACAGCCGTGCGATGAGCGCTCGATCCTCGCGCGCGAAGGGCTCGCGAAACGGCATCCGGCCGTGGTAGCGGCGCAATGACGACGGGAGGACGACCTTGGCCCGCAAGATGACCGACCTAGCGCACGACCTAAGCGTCGGGTCACTCGCCGAGGGGCGAGAGGCGCTGTTCGCCTTGCTGGTCAAGGGCGGCTCAGCAGCAGGGACTTTGCGGGAGATCGCGCTTGCCGGGCCGACGCGGCGCCGAGCCGTGCAGATATTGGAGTCGGCCCCGTCCCGGACTCTGGCCGTGCTTGTGGAGGCCAAACCGTCCGTCGCCTCTGTCGTGGCCGACCTGCTCGGTGATGCCTCGCCAGGCAAGATGGCTGCGGGCTGGTTTGGGGCCATGGTGGGTGGAGACGGGGGCAGGCCTGGTGAAGCCGTTTCGCGCAGCCTGGCGACAACCCTGATCGAGTGGATGCCACGGATCGCCGCCCACCCTGCGCTGGGCCCCGCCGGAGCTGCGCTGAGCGCCGGCGCCCTCGCCCTCGCTCATCTGTTGGTCGGCGACGTGCGGTGTGGCTTGGACATGCTCCGTGATAGTCTGAGATCCCCAGACCTGCCGGGCGAGGCCCGGTCGACCTTGGCCGGAGTTCTTGGCCGCACTGCTTTAGCCCACGGCAGACGCGACGACGCCATGGAAGCCATCCTCACCTTGGCCGGTGGCGGCGTTGCGGGTGCCGGGCAGCTCGCAGAGCTGCTTGCGGGGCTGCTGTTGGCTCAAGACCCGGGGGCCGATGAGGAGGCAGCCTTGGCGGCACTGCTCGAGCTCTTGGCCGACACCACCGGAGACCCTGAGGTCGTTACCGGTTACCTGCGAGCTGCCTGGGAACACGCCACCGCAAGCAGCGCTGCCCGAGCCAGTCAGCGGCAAGGCTACTTTAGCCTCGCGATTAAGCATCTTGCCGAGGCGTCCGAGAGAGTCAAGGAGATGCTCCTGGAGCCGGACCAACTGCTCCGAAGCTCCGGCCGGATTGCGGACGCCGCAGCCGCCATCGCCCGCCGCTTAAGCGAGCTGATGAGCGATCTCGTAGCCTACCAACCATTGCGGTACGAGCCGGTGGAGCCTCGTCAGCTGATCCTCGAGGCGGCCACGGTATGGAAGGACGACCTCGCTCAGGCCGGACTCCAGTTAACCTGTGCACCGCTGCGCGAGGGCCAAGAGCTGTCCGCGCAGGACCTGTCCCGGCTTGATCCGGCCATGATCAGGGGTGTCTTGCGTCAGCTGATGCGCTACCTCCGGGCCGCTGCTGTCGCCCAGCTGGGGCCGGATCTTCCACCTGCACGGGTCCAGCTTGACGCCGAGCTGGACAGGCAGACGCAGATGGACGGCGATAGCGACAGCGGCAGCGGTGTGGCTAAGGCTAAGGCGACAGCGTTCGTCGTCAGCCTGGCATGGCCTGCGCCTGGTGCGAGGCAGGTGTTGGCATCGGCCATCGGGGAGGGCACCATTCCCGACATCCTCGGTCGGATCAGGGCGACGACGGCGATGAGCGAGCCTCGTCCTTCGGAGGCCCGCTTGGAGATCAGATTTCCGGCAGGTGAGCCTTCGGCGGTTGCCGGCTCTGCCGCTCCGGAGTCGGCGGGCGAGAGGGGTAAAGCGGGCGGTAGTGGCGGAGGCGGTGCGGAGCAGTTGGCAGCGGTCCTGGGCGCGGGCGGTGACGCGGCGCTTCAGGCTCGGCTGGTGCTGGCCGCATTCTGGCGTTTGCGCCAGGCGGAGTTGGAGGCTTGGGGCGAGGACCTGGCCCTGGTGCTCCACGACCTGAAGAACAGCGTCGCCTTCGTGTCCGGTTGGCTCAGGCACGAGGATGTATACGACTGGGCGACGATCCGGGAGCGGTGCCTCGACAACATCAGCGACGTGCAGTTCTGGCTATCGCAGGCCGGTGGAATGCTGGCCCGGTCACCAGACCGATCGCGGCCATGGGTCCACCTGCCTGAGCTCACCCGGCGCGTGCTTCGTTCTCTTGCCGCTTCAATCACCGGCCGCCGTCAGCAACTGGTCTTGGAGATCGACGACAACGTGCCACGGGTCCCGGCCGAGCCGGTGTGGGTCGCGTCGATCGTGCGAAACCTCGCCAAGAACGCCATCGAGGCGACGCCCGATGGCGGCCATCTCCTGGTTCGCGTGCAACACCGGGCGGCGGCGGGCGCGGTAGCCGTCGAGCTGCACGACGATGGCCCTGGTTTCCCCTGCGAGGTTCTCAGCGGAGGCGACGGCCCTCAGTCGGATGGGCTCGGCCGCCCGCATCTCGGCCTTGCCACCATCCGCCGGGTCTTGACCGAGCAGGGAGGCAAGCTGGAGCTTCGCAACGATGACGGGGGCGGCGCCACGGCTACGGCCCTGTTTGACGCGGGCAGCGGCGAAGGCGAGATCGCTGCCAGGCTCGGCACATGGTCGGCGTTGCAGGATGATACGCGGCGAGCGCTGACAGCAGCCCGTGCGCTGTTGGCGGCGGGCGACGAGGATGCGGCGTCCCACCTGCTAGGTAGAGCGCTGGAGTTCGAGTTAGCGTCTTTGGTCGGAGGGATTCCGTTGAGCGAGCTCGCCCCGTACGCGATCAGGTTGACTGAGAGCGCGGGTGGCAGGGGCGGGCTCAGCACCCTGACCCGGCAGGCGTTGGGACAGGCCGCGGGCGAGGGTGGGCAGGCGAGGGCGGAGGCTTCCGCGCGCCGCATGCTGTCACGGGTCGTGGGAGGCAAGGCACGCCTCGGCGAGCTGGCGGCGGACGAAGTTGCGGCTTTTTTGGTGCTGCTCCACGACTCTCCGGCATTGGCGCCGTTTGGACGACGCGAAGCGTTGGCCCAGCTGGCCGCATCAATATGGCGCGCGAGCGCCGCCCTCGAGGCCGCTCCGCCGCGCGCGCAACAAGCCTACGGCGCGGTGTTGGGCGCTATCGAAGGGATCGCGGCGCTCTCACCGCAGCAACTGCGCCCGGAATAACAAGTCGCGTAAGGTGACCATCTCCAAGCCCTTACCGCGCAGGCCCTCTATTACCGCCGGCAGCGCCTGATCAGTCTGTTTGCAGGTGTCGGACGCGTGCATCAGGATGATGTCGCCCGGCTTGGCGCGCGATACGACGCGGTCCACGATCTTGCCGACCCCGGGGTTGAGCCAGTCCAGTGAGTCAAGGCTCCAGATCACGACGGTGTACCCGGTCTTGGCAGCCACAGTGATCACCAGGTCGTCGTAGTCGCCGTTGGGTGGCCGGATGAAACACGACTCCTGACCTGTTGCATCCTTGATGATGCGGTGAGTCAAAGTGATCGCTTCCTCGATCTGCGACTCGTTCCAGGCGCTCATGTTGCTGTGCTTATAGCCGTGGCTGGCCAACTCGTGGCCCTGCGCGGCGAAGCGCTGCAACAACTCGGTGTTGCGCGATGCCCAAGGGCCGGACACAAAAACCGTTGCCTGCACGCCTGTTGTCTCGAGGATATCGGCGATCTTGGCCGGCATCTCCGTGCCCCAACTGATGTCAAATGTCAGGGCGATGTCGTTGGTCGGGGTCTGCACCTGCCTGAGCGGCTCCAGGCGGGCCATCGTAAGGCGCGCTACGCCCGCGCTCGCGAGGGCGGCGGTGATCAGTAACGTCCCAGAGAGGGCCAGCACACCACCGATGAGCCGCCGCGTGCGACGGCGGAGGACGAGGATCACAACTGACCACCTCCCGGAGCCGCTAGAGGGGGCGTGCCGCGGCCGGCGCGACGACGCGGCTCCGTTTAGTGATTGCTTATGCGGGTGCGTAGGGTTGGATGCGTCCCGCCCATGGTGGCGTCGGTCTACGGCGGGCCTGGGGCTGATGCCCTCGTAGGGCGGGCAGGTGGTCTGTGTTGATATCATGGGGCCTGCAAGGTTGCCTGATTTGGACCTGTCGAGGCACCCAACCGGTCTAGATTAGGCAGGCACCCGAGCTCAACCGGTCTAAATCGTGCACCCCAACCGCCCGCGGTCCTTGTTAGCCACCATAGCTGCCTGATTTGGACCGCCTGAGGCACCCAACCGGTCTAGATCAGGCAGGCACCCGAGCTCAACCGGTCCAAATCGTGCACCCCCAACCGCCCGCGGTCCTTGTTAGCCACCATAGCTGCCTGATTTGGACCGCCTGAGGCACCCAACCGGTCTAGATCAGACAGGCA